>OFQZ01000239.1_pt1 | contig 21265 bp, 37 predicted proteins | sample 1543011 | NCBI WGS metagenome assembly OFQZ01 (sample SAMN07774216, study PRJEB24372) | wastewater metagenome | isolation source: Exp Tend NO 0WW | collected 2016-02 | reverse complement strand
AAAGCCTCTCAATAACCGCAGCTTGCTCGGCTATCTTCTGTTCAAGTTCAGTGGTCATGGCTTCTCGACTCCTTCCGATTAGTAGATTTTTAGTAGTTGCCAGCCAGCGAGTTAAGTGGGTTCGAAGACAATTAACCATTCAAAGCTCTGAATTGCTGGCTGGCGTGATCGTTAGCGCTATGCGCTGATTCCGTAAATTGCAGCCAAGAGAGGATCTATCCCGCGAACTCCAATTCGCTCAAATTTCTTTCTTGAATATGCCGCTTTACTCAATGCTTCTTTTCTTTCCTTGAATCGCTCTGTGCTTTGGTGGGCTTTTATTGTTGCTTTCCCGTGTTCGCTACTGCGATAACGAGCGCACTTCTGAGCGTCTGTTATTGCAGGTAATTTTTTGGCGTCTATTCCTGCGCCGAGTTTGTAGCAGGCGATAATCGGGCCAACTTTCCCGCGCCTCCAGTATGCAATATGAACCAATCCTTCTTTGTGCATTTTCTTGATAATGCGACAGGTTGTTTCTCTGTCGCGCTTGGCTGCTCTGGCGATTGTTTTGATTCGCATAACCTTATCGCCCATGACCTCTTGAATGATTTGAATAGCTGGCCGGGAATAATCTCTGCCATCTATTCGTTTCCCGTTGTAACAGTTCATGCCCATGTCCACACCTTCATGGGTCTGCCGCCTACGCCATCTGCGGTGTTTTCTCTGACTTCTTTGATGTGCCCGTTATCGCGCATTTTTCTAATCACGCTCCAAGAGCCATTAACGGACATTCCGAAAATGATTCTGATCTGTTCTGATGAGAACGCATTTCCTTCCAGTAGCGTTTTCCATCGGGCAATGACTGCTGCGCGGCGATCTGCGTTTAATCCAGAGTGAGAAATATCATCGCTGACTTCAACCTCTTTTGTTGATACGACTTTCTTTTTCTTCTCGCGCTTTGGAGCGGGTGGTGATTGCTGGAATTTCGTTCCATTGGCGTAGTGATTAAGCATTGATCCGATGTTCATGTTATTGATCCTTTCCTAATGCGCAGCACGTCATCGCGGGAATGGTTCGACCTACGTGGACATGCCGGCCAGCCAATGAATCAGCGCTTGGTAATCCATTTTTGGCGGCAAACTCTTCGCACCGCGCACAAAGGATTTTGTCGTCTGGTGGTGAATCCAAAAACGTCAGGTTTGTGCCGCTGCTTGTCGTCGCCATTCCGCACCAAAAACTGACGCCGATATGCGGATTTTTGTGGATGTTGTAGATTGCCCCGCTTCTCGGTCTATGAATCAGTACGCCGCGAGAGTTTTCGACAAATGGGGCGCTGCTCGTCAAAGGAAATACTCTGTGATCTGACTTCTGGTCTTCCCTGACTTCTAGCGGTAGCTTCAGCATCACGCACCGCCTTTCGCTTTTACTGCATATAAACCAACGGCAATAATTGCGGTAAACAAACCTGCGCCCTCTGTGTTTCCGATTAGCATTGAAAAGCCGACACATGAATAAGCAATAAACAAAATCGCTGCTGCATGCTTCATCACGCACCGCCTTTCACGCTGGCGATGGCACGCAAGGCCATTTGACCTTGTGAGCTATTGGCAAACTGTGCAATTCCCTCAAGCGCCACCAGTAGTTCATCGCACTGCTGATTAGCCAGTTCAACATTTGATTTCTCGCCGGCCAGTTGGTCGGTCATGTGTGCGACCTGCTGGCGCAGATTTGTTTTCGCCGCCAGCAGTTCATCGTGCTGCTCAATCAACGAAATCGCCGAATCAATAACCTCGCCAAGCAACTTTGGCTCGGTCATGTTCGGTGCGTTTTCATACCCACGTCGCCAAGCATTGTGCAGGCGCAGGATTAGGGCCGTTTCTTTTGGGGTCATGCTGCTTTCCTTTCATCCTATTCTTTGGCCATCCGGTTGTACTCAACCTGAAGTTGCTTGCAGGCTGCTTGATACAGGCCGAATGGTTGTTTTAGCCAGAAGTCACGGTGCATGCTGACAAATGATCGCAACACTTTTAGCTCTTCCGCGTTGCAGCCCATCTTTTCCGTTTTGATGTATCTGTCACGGATGCTGCCTAATGTTTTTCCGAGAACATCTTTTGCCCATTTCGCCGCTGGCTGACGACCTTTGCTCGTTGTTCCGGCCAGAAGCAAAACACCTTGCATATCAGCTAAAACATCAAACTCTCGGATAGTTGCCCACCCTCCAGAGAATGCCTGAACCGCCATGCGCTCCCTGATTTCAAGTTGATCGCTAACCATGCCACGCATGATCAGCATTGGCGCGCTGGCGGTTACTCTCTCTCTTCTCTTTGCACTCTTACGCACAGCGACTCCTTGACCGGATGGCTGCTGGCCGCGCATGTCGACCAGAGCCTGTCTTTCTCAAAAGTTGATTTCGAGTTGTAGAGGTAGTAACGGCCATCCTCTATCTCGCCAATGAAAAAGGAGCCAAACTTTTCAGTATTGGCCCCTTCTAGTTTCACCGTGTCGCCTACCTTGTAATCTCTAAGGCGTGCTGGCGGTTTGTTGATTCGTTCGGTTTGCATTTTTTCTCAGTTCAAGATCAAGGATTGCAAGAGCGCACCAAGCGCAATGAGCGAGATGCGGAAGCCCGGATTCGTCATCAATCCTTTCCCCTTGCATGTCTTTTATTAGGTGTCGCAGCATTGCATCGGTATATCTTCGGGTTGCATCTGGAACGGTTATCCAGCCATCGTCGGCGTATTTTTGAGCGCCGAATGTGGCGACAAGACCCACTTGCTCAATCGACCGCGAGAACCCGGAAATCATCAGGCCGAGCCGATTCTTTCCTTGGTCATGCTTAACCCCTAAGCTTTTGCTCATTTACCAATCCCCCGAAGATCCGCCACCACCTGAGTCACCGCCACCGCTACTAAAGTCAGTCGTGCTTGGCGTGCTTATGCTTGGCGAGTCGAAGTAAGAAAACGATGAGGATGTGCCACCACCGTCCGAGTGAGTTACAGGATCGTCTGACCTGCGTCTGGCTTGTTCTGAGCGATAGACCGGCTTGAACTGACCGCAGTGGCGCGGTTCGTTTTTGAACATATAGCAGTGACCCATCCCTGTTTGATCTACTCGGTAATTGCATTCTTTGCAGTTGTTCATCACCAAACCCCAAGCCAAATGCCGGTTCCGTGAATCCAAGCGATAGGAACGAACAAAGCGCCGGCAACCAGAAACCCCCAAGACGCTGCCTTAAGGCAAACAACAATGTGGGTGAGCCATGCTGCGATTATCCAAACGATAATAAATATGGCGACTTCGCCTTCGCCTTTTTGATATTTCATTTGCCCGTACTCCCAAAACCACCTTCGCCGCGCTCAGTAGAACCTAGCTCGTCTTTGCTGAATACTTGAACCCATTCAATCTTCGGCACTTCCTGAAGGACGATTTGAGCAATGCGCTCACCCTTGGCAACGGTGAAATCAATGCTGCCGTGCGTATTTTCGGCAATGACGCATATTTCACCGAGATAGATTTCATCGACCGTGCCGGGCGTATTGGCAATCCGCAACTTTGTCTTGAGCGATAGGCCAGAGCGAGGGCGAACCTGAATTTCGTATCCTTCAGGCAAGCCGACAAAAACACCAGTGGGAATAAGTTTCGTTTCTTTTGGCTGAAGCGTGATGCTTTGGTTTGCACGGATGTCCATGCCGCTGTCGCCGTGATGTGCATAGGTGGGGAGTCCGTGTTCATGGGAAATCTCGGTGTAAATCTTTACTGGAACTTTCATGGTTTCCTCAAAAGAAAACCGCCTTACTGGAAGGCGGCTTGTTGGTTTGTCAGAAGGGAATATCTGATTCAAGGTCATCGAAGTTTGCACTCGACTTTGGCGGCGGCTGTCGCTGCGGTGGCGTCTGGTCGTACTCATTCGACTGCTGACTTTGGCTGGAGTCCTGTTTCCCGCCAACCAAGGTCAGATCGTTCACGCGAACCTCAAGTGAGTAGCGCTCTTGGCCGTCCTTGTCCGTGTATTTGCGGTTTGCCAACTCTCCAGACACGCAGACTTGCGTTTTGTCTTTGAGGTACGGGAAAACTCCTTCTCCACGCTTTCCCCAAAGATTGAACTTGATCCAGCTTGTCGTTTTGTTCTGCCCAAATCCGGCGTCGACTGCGCCTTTGAACGAAACAATCGAATCGCCACCCTGAGTAAATCGCTGCTCGGCATCTTTATAGAGCCGCGTTGTGCAAGTGAATACATTCATCGCTTACTTCCCGTTCGCCGCGTCATTCAGTTCCTTGGCCGGCTTGATCTTCACGACATTCTTTGCCGGAACATCAGTCTTGCGCGTAGTGCCCGGAACATTGACCGTTCGCGCTTCCTTTCTGACCACTTTCGAGTAGAACAGGCCATTGATACGCACCTCTTCGCCACGACCTGACGCGACCTGCACTGCGTTGATAATGGCGTCAAGCGTGTTGCGCGTTGCTACTTGAGTCTCGCCGGTAAGCATTGCTACTTGCCGAATCAGTTCTTGCTTGTTCATGCTGAATTTCCTTTATGGTTGGAGGTGGTGTGTAGATATTTCGTTTTTGAATCTCTGGTTTTACGGTGGTCTTTCTCTTCAAACTCAGCCATCAGTGCGCCAAATTTGCTTGTTCCAACCAATCCTTTTGGAATGTCATTGTTTTCTGGAATCTCTTCTGGGATAAGCGAAGCATGAGCAGATGTGTGTCCAGTGAATTTTGGAGCAGTAACTAAACAGTGATAGCCTTTCCAGTCAAATTCTCGCAATCCGCGAATATGTTCATTTACCTTAATGGTCTTCCCTTTAATAACTCTATCGTGGCCAGAAACATAATGAACTATCTTCATTGGTTTCCCTGTTGATGAGTTAATGCAAACATTTCTGTCTGCAAAATAGTCTTTAGAAAGAGATTGGTCGATTGAAAATGTAACTCGCTCACCATGCTTTTTGACGACTACATTCCAACGATCTTCGCGCCCATTCCACCATCGTAAGATATTCGCCAAGATGTTCTTTTCGATAAGACGCCTTTGGTCAATTGACCGATCATCATCGCGGAGCATTGATGCGACATCCCATCGTTTTTGAGAAAAACTTACGCTTCGTCCATGTTTCTTCTGCCCATGCCTTATCTTGATAACAGTGTTCGTAACCTTTAATTCATCACAGATTGTTATCAATCCAGCAGCATCAATTGATGCGTACATGCAGAAATAATAGTTTTTCCCATCAACCATGTACGAATGGCCGTATTTGTAATAAGCATCGCCTTCCTTTTTCTTAATGAAATATGGAGGTTTTCGTAAGCGTATTGCGAACGAAATTCCTTGACTCATGTATTTTCCATTCTCAATTAGCGCATGAGTTGGAAGTAGCGCGATAGCAACCATAGAAGGAAGCGGTTTGCTTCTATCTACGATAATCTCATTTTCATCTTTAATCCAATGAAGAACCCAAGGGTTAGGAACGTGGATTCCGATTTTTCTAAGACCGATTACCTCATCCTTATCAATCCACGACTCTTTTCCAGTCGGCAATTTAATTAGGCTAAATGTAGAGTCCAGATGTTCTAACAACTCTGCCATTGTCTCTTTCTTCGATGCTCCATCAATCTCTTTGAATGATGTTGATTGCTTGTTTTGTTTCTGTGCCGCAAACGATTGAATTACATCAGATTCATTTTTGCTTGTTTTGAATAACTCGCTAATCCATGCGTTAAATTCTTCTCTAACAGAGTCTGAGCATGGGCATCTTGTAGACAACAAAAGTTCAGCGTTCATGTTCCATTCCTCCGTACAAATTCGCTGTAAATCTCGCCCTGACCAATATGTTTGCATTCAGGACACTTGCGATCACTGAGAGAAACGTCATTTCTGCACGTTTTGCTCATTACGTTTTTGATGAATACCTTTGTTTCAAAGTAGGTTCCATCTTCCCGATAAACGCGATCAGGCGACCAGTAGCCGTCTTTGAAAGGGGGCCGGTTGTGACACCCCCATTTCGTGCCGGTTACCTCTCTCGTTTTCTCGTGAACATCATGGTCAATACCAGCCATCGCTATACCTTCTTGAAATCATGCTTGCCCTTGATGTGCTTACCAAGGTGCGCCCCATTGATCGTTTAAGCAGCCTGCTTATGCCCGACTGACACATTGCTGATGTGATTGACCAGCGCGGAACAGATGCCCTTGAAGCTGGATTCCGAATAGAGCTTTGCGTTCTTGTCGATTGCTACCGGGCGATAGCCTAGCGAAGTAAGAAAGTCAGCCGTCAGATTGAAGCCAAGACGGTTGCAGATGTCGCCAAGTTTCATCGTCTTTCCTTCATTGACGATGGAGACATTCGTAACTTGTTGATTTTGCTCCATTGCGCTAATTAGCGTTTTGGCGTCAGGCACAGGAGCAGCAACTGGTTCAGCCGGCTTGACGATTGCTGCCAGTCGTTCAACTTCAGCCTTCATTGCAGCCTCTTGCGCCTCACGGCGCGCATTGGCTTCAGCCTTGGCTTGCTCTTCAGCGCGGATCTTTTCGCGTTCAGCGTTCAGGCGTGCTGCTTCATCGGCTTTTGATTTATCAATTCGGCTTGAAATCGTTAGAACGAAATCTTCCATTGGCTTATTGATGATCGTCTGCAAGTCGGGAAGCAAAGAGCTATAGCCAGCAGCATGCTCTTTGCACCAGTCCAGTTTGCTGCGCAGGTCTTTGGCAATTGATGCAGATTCAATCTTTGCCATTGAAAGCATCGTGTCGATTGCATCTTGCATGCTTGCGTATTTGCTCTTGCCCTTGATTGCCGATGCGAAGTTCGGCAACGCCATTCCTATGCGAATAGGAGAAATGTCAGACTCAAGAGATGCGATGTATTCTGCATAATCAACCTTTGCAGCAAGAACCATCTTTTCTTTCTTGGCCAAGTCCTCGCGCTCAATATCTTTTTCAAGCTGAAGAGCGGTCTTGTTGAGATCAGCGGCCCATACATCCATCTTGCGTGCGGCTTCGCCAATGGTTTCTGTCTGCTCCAGCATCATTTCTTTTGACCGAACAATATCCTTCGCTGTCTGTCTGAAGTTCTTTGCAGACTCCTTGGCGTTGCTGAAGTCTTGATCGGTGATAAGAACAATGGCGCGGGTTTCGGCAAGTCTTTGCGTTAGCGCCTTGCCAAACTCGGCCATGTTGTTCGTGGTGATTTCGCCTTTTGCATGAACAAAAAGGGCCGGAAGCTGAATTGCTACATCAGCCTTTGGTATTTCGGTTATTTCTGGCGGTTTGTAGTTCTTCAGGTCTTCATTGAACTGCTTCCACCCGGCAATAAGCAGTTCTCGGCGCTCAGGCTTGGACTCGTAATAAATGCCAGTTGTTTTTTCCTCGGTTCCGTCTGAGGTTGTGAAATAAACCTGCTTTGCGCCGGTCACAAGAAGTTGATGTTCGCATTGTGGCCAATGCGTATCCGGCAAGTCGTTATTGGCAATCAGGTAATCATGCAGACCCTGATTGAAAATCTTGTTTTCCCACACCAAGTCGCCAATCGTGATCATGTCGTCAAGGATTACTATGCCGTCCAGCGAGGCAAGGAATTTGTGGTCATCAGACTCAACGGTGATCGGGTAAAGCGACTGTTGAATTCTTGCTTCAACGATTGGCCGGGCCAGCGCTTCAACTTCGTGGCCTTTGTCAAACAAAAATCGCTGTGTCCACTCAGAGACATCAGCGGTGATGCCGGTATGCTTGATGCGCAAAAGCTCTGAGCGCGTGCAGTGTTTCGACAAGCCAAGGGCAGATGCCGCCTCGCTGGCGCAGTCGTGTGTTGCTCTGGCTTCATGCCATTCTTTGCTACCTTGAACCAAACTGAGTTCGATCATTTTTGCTCACCTTCCATTGAGCGAACAAATTCAGCATCAATCGCACCGGAGTTATCCTTCACCGAAAGGGCGTTGATTGCTGAAACCTGTTCATCGGTAAGTGTGTATTTCGTTGAAGACCGGGCAATAAGCTGTTCAGGCGTTGCCTTTCCAGCCTTTACTGCTGCACCCCACTGCGCCAGATTGTTTTCAAACAACTGCTCCGGGTAAGCTGGAAGCGGTGCAGGCTCGTTCTTTGGCGGAATAACATCTGCAAATCCCATGTCTTTTTCTGCAGGGATTGCAGGGTTTGTGTCCTGAGCCTCTTCAGAAATCATCATCCCGCCAATTGCTGCTGGATAAACAGAGCGCACACCTTCGGCAATCGTCCGTGCGCGAAGCATTGCGCGAGGGTAATTCTTCCAGTTGTCTTTGTTGGTTAGTCCTGCTTTCTTTGCCTGCTCAAACGTCCAAGACAGGCGAAGCGATCCGCCAGAAGGATGAGAGAACGTAGCTTCTGCAATTGCGTCGGTGAGTGTGTGCCACTCAACCTTTCCGCCCATCTGCTGAAAGCGTGCCATGACGCTGTGAGTCTTGCGGCAGGCTTTGCCCTGGATGATGTCGTAATCTTGCGTTACGGTTGCGGGGTGCATGTTCTCTGACTGTGCGACCAGCATCAGCGCAAGCGCTTGGTCAGGGTTTTTCATGCCAAACAGGCCGGAGCGTGCAACCGCGTCGGCCATCTTCATCATGTCGCTCAGTCCGTAGACTGCGAGTTCATTACTCATTTTTCACTCCTTAGTTTTCGGTACTCTGATTTGCAATGGTTGTGTTGACGTCCTCCCCGGCCTAAAGGACGGGGTTTTACGGCTGCCCAGATAAGTTCCAAGGCTGTAAATTCGTTTCTCTCTTGCAAGCAGTCGGATGATTTGTTTCATGTCTTTACTGGCGTGCTTATCGCCTTTTCAGAAGACCATCCTGCTCTAATTCTCATAATCAATGTTGTGGCTAAAATTCCTGTTTCTCTAGCCCAATCTGAAACGCTTTGAGTTTTTCCATAACACTCAAGCATGTGGTTGTTTCTTTTGTTATTGGCCTGCTTGGTTGATGTTGCCCAAATGCAATTCTCTGGATCATAAGGGCCGTTGTTATCAAGCCTTTCGATGCTGTGACTTTTGGATGGCCGTAATCCCATATCGCTTATGAATTGCTCAAAAGAATTTTTCCAGCCGTCGCAAATGGTTATTCCTCTTGCTCCATAGTCCTTGTATGGGCGAGATTTTTTATTTAGGCATCTTGTTTTTATGCCTGCCCAAATCATGTATTCAGTAGTCGCAACACTCTTTCCTCTAACCCTAGATGAGTGACCGTGTTTGGTCTTTGCCTCACTTATAAGCTGTGACCTAGTGCAGCCGCATGACTTTGTGCGCATTGATTGCAACCCATTAGAGGTTGCAAGAGTTTTATTTCCGCAGTCACATAGACACTCCCAAGTAACTCTGTTTTGTTTTCTCTCTGGAGACATTGAAATTACTGTTAGCTTCCCAAATCGCTTTCCTGTTTTGTCTTGTATTTCTCTTCCTTTATTGGCGCACCCGCATGATTTTGTGTGCGAACTAACTAGATTGGCTCGAAATACATATGTTGTTTTTCCGCAGTCACATAGGCACTGGTATTTATTGCCATCACTATTTTTGCTTACGGCAACAAGGCTAGAAAAACGCTTTCCAATAATATTTGTCACTTGCTTTCCCCTATCTTGTAGATGCCGCAGAAGAAAATTTCATCGTCTATTTCTATCGGTTTACCTGTACTGTCCGATAGGCACTGAGAGACAATCTTTTCGAGTGACCGGACGTATTGCATGTCTGGTACGGGCTGCTTTGAATTGGCTTCGTCGCTCAGGAGAAACACGCAGCAGGCAACAACCAATGCAGTAGAGAGCCAGTATGCAATCCGTGGCATGTGGAACTTCAGACCTGACATTCGCCAAGCCATCGAGTGCGGCAGATTGTTTCTGCGCAGTGAGTGGTAATGCACTATTCGGGCAATCATGCTGCAAACCGCCATGCTTCAAGGGAGATCAGTAAAACAACGATCAGGAAACAGGCGGCAGAGAAGCGATCAATTTGCTTCTCATCGTGGGCTTCTTGCTGCGCAATTCTTGTCTTGGCTTCAAGTGTTGTCATTTGAATCTCCAAAAAAAGAGCGCCGGGAAATTTCTCAACCGGCGCTAAAGCCTTCTCTACGAAGGGAGACTACGAAAGGCCATCCAGTCAGCTAAAGAGTCCGGGCTTTGCCCTTGCGTCTATGCTTTGCAACTGGACGGCGCTAGTGGTGCTGGACTCAGGACTCGAACCTGAAAACCCATGCTTACAAGGCATGTCATCTGCCAATTGATATAGTCCAGCAAACATTGAAGGATGCTCAGGTAAAAGGCCCGACTGCGAAACCCGCAATCCAAAGCTGCCCGTTTGAGCATCCTTCAATGTTCCCACTGCTCTTACCCGGCAATGGGTTTAGGTGCGTTTAGACTGTCTGCTAGGCGGAATGCAATCCCCTCTCGTCCCGTGACAGCTTGGGCGGCTATCCCGTGGGAGGAATCGCCAATCTTCTCTGCTTACGCAGCCCCACTCTGACAAGTCTTTGCTGGAATTCACCAACACAGAAGCAGGCCGGTCGCCACCCCGGCTATGCGGTCGATACACGGTTCTGGCGCAAAAGCCTTTGGCCAATGGGCTGACGCTGCCCCAAGGGACTCTCACCCATACCGCCCGGTCTAGCCGGGACACCCGTGCCACGTTAGCGGTCTGCTTTCCACGCCGCTGCTTCTGTGTTGGGCCTCACCGTTAGCAGTCCTGACCGGCGAGGCAATTGGTTCTATCGGCTTGTGACCGAAGTGCTGCCCAATGCTGTTCGCCTCCCGGCGCTCTTTGTTGGTTAATCACATCACAGGTGGCCGGTGCTGCCTTCAACTACTCCCGGCATTTGCTCTTGAATGTCTTTGGGCGCTTGGTTACAGACCTAGGCGCTAAATCCAGACTCGGCGACCGTCTGTACGGTTGAGCAATTCGCTACTACTTCGCGCATCAGCCTGCGCATTCCCCTGTGATGTGCCGGCTCATTGAACCGGCTGTATTACTGTCGAGTGTTATCAACGCCACTATTTCTCTCGATAGGCGTGCGCCTGACTGCTGCGCCTCACTAACAAACCGGATCAACGAAAACGCATCGCGCCTCTACTCGGTTGCTTATGTCTTAGGCTCTTTTTCGTCTGCCAGTCCTGTACCAAAGGGCAGGGAGTTCGCCGCTAACTTCAGCCTTTGACCCTTGATTGGATCAGCTAACTCCTATTTATCTTTCCTGGCTGTCTGTTGCCCAACTGTTACTGAGCATTGAGGTGTCGGCATCCCGACCTAAAGAGCGTTGCAGCGGTGTTTTTGCTGCGTTAGAGACAGGTTATACGAATACGCATTCCGCAGTCAACAAGAAAATACGTAATTGCATTTTTTAATGTAAAATATTTTCATCGCTTCAGAAAGTCACCATGTTCAGCACCGTTCTTAGGTACTTGCAAATCAAATATGGGGTAAGCAAGCCAACAACAATGACCAAAAGAGACGCTATAGCTATGGGGATTCCATACCTTTGCGGCGCTGGTTGGCTTGGTCAATACGGAAGCATTGAGTTAAGCAGGGATCAAGTCAAAAAGATGATCTGCGACTTAGCGGTAAGCGCAAAGGCAAAAACGGCAGAGCATCAGGTCATCATTAAGTCTAGGCAACTATCTCGGCTAACTAAAGAATGGCCTGATTTGAGTGTTGACTTAGAAGTATTGCTACCAAAAGAACAGCCAAAAAAATCACGCTCAAAAAAAACCAAAGGTCGTTCTGCGCAAAACCTAAGAATCATGGCAGACCTAGAGCGCGAATTAGGAAGGCCGCTTTCTGCCAATGTGGAGCAGGTTGTTTTTGTCGCAAAACAAAAAACCCAAACCAAAAAACCGTATCTATATGATGGGTTCTATGAAACAAGAGAGTGGCGAGAGTTACGCTATAAAGCGCTGGTTCTGAATGGTGCTGTGTGCCAGTGCTGCGGAGCAACTAGGAATGATGGAATCAAATTGCACGTAGACCACATCAAGCCGCGCTCAAAGTTTCCACACCTTCAGCTTGATCTAACAAATCTTCAAATTCTTTGTGAAGACTGCAATCTTGGAAAAAGCAATAAGGACTGCACAGATTGGCGCTGAGTTCAACTATGGTGGAAACCACCATAGTTGCTGAGAATCTACATTCCCGCAAAACGGGTATCTACAAAACAACCCGAAGAAATGGCGAAGATTGCAGCGTAGCGATTGTTACGGTCAACGCCGAAAACAGGCAAAAAAATACCCGCCGAAGCGGGTTGTATATTTGTTCAGATTGCTTAGTAGCCGCATCCGCAGAGTTGTTCCCTTAATGATTCTTTGAATTGTTGGCTGATTTAGAGTTTCTTGAGATGCGTCCGCCAAGTCGGTTGGGTTAGCGCCAACAGACTTAAGTTTTTCCATCAGCCACGTCCTGTATTCCATAGGCTGATTATCTGGGCAGCCGTAAAACCCCGTCCTTCAGGGCGGGGATATAAGGCGGGAGTCCGCAGGACTCCGTAAGGTTCAGTTGGGCGTTGCTTGTTGTTCGATGTACTGCCGAATAATGCTGATCGGTGCGCCTCCGCAGGATGCCGCGAAGTATGACGGCGACCAGAGAACGCCTTTCCAGTATCTACGCTCAAGGTCTTTCCGCTCTTTCCTGAGCAACCGACTCGACACGCCCTTGAGGCTATTTACCAGCACCGACACCGCAACCTTTGGCGGGTACTCAACCAACAAATGAACGTGATTATCCTCGCCGTCCATCTCAACAAGCCGGGACTCAAACTCCGAGCATACCGTTGAGAACATCGCCCGAAGCCGTTCGATAGCATCGCCGTCCAGCACCCTGCGCCTGTACTTGGTTACAAAAACCAAGTGGACGTGCATAGCGCAGACAACGTGCCTACCCATCCGAAATTCATCCATAAGACCAACTGTTGCAATTTGTTGTAAAGCATGGATAATACACGCTATGTCGAAATCAGACCAACCTACGAAAACGCTAAAAGTCCGCATCAAGGACAAGCACGTTCCATTGCTTCGGCAGTGGGCGCGTAGCGTCAACACGGTCTGGAACTACGTCAACGAGCTGTCATCCCGCTCTATCAAGGAGCGCGGCAAGTTCTTGACCGCTTTCGACATCCACGCCTACACAACCGGCGCATCAAAAGAACTTGGTCTGCACTCTCAGTGTCCGCAGGTCATCGCCAAGGAATACGTCACCCGTCGCAAGCAGTTCAAGAAAGCCCGTCTGAACTGGCGCGTATCGAATCGCAACTCTGCCAAGTATTCGCTAGGGTGGGTTCCGGTCAATACGGGCATGGCGTCGTGGAAGAGCGGTCAGGTCTATCACAACGGCCACTACTTCGGCGTCTGGGACAGCTACGGTCTGGCCGGGTACAAATTCCGCTCTGCGTCATTCAATGAGGACAGTCGTGGGCGCTGGTACTTTAATGTCGTTGTCGACGTTGAGGAAAAGCTGTCTGCCGGTCAGGAGGCTATCGGTATCGACCTTGGACTCAAGGAAATTGCCACCTGTTCGGACGGCACTGAGCTTGGATCTGGCCGCTGGTATCGTGGCGCTGAACAGCAGCTTGCCGTGGCTCAACGCGCCCACAAGAAGCAGCGCGTCAAGGCTATCCATGCCAAGGTCGCCAATCGTCGCAAGGATGCCTTGCACAAGTTTTCCCGCCAACTGGTAAATCGCTGCGGCGAAATCTATGTTGGCAATGTTTCAAGCAGCAAACTCGTCAAAACCAAGATGGCCAAGTCGGTACTCGATGCTGGCTGGTCATCGCTGAAAACAATGTTGGAATACAAAGGCGCTCACGCCGGCATTGTGGTCAGGGAAGTGAACGAAAGTTTTTCAACGCAGGCGTGTTCGGAGTGCGGAAGCATTTCGGGTCCGAAAGGATTAAGCGGCCTTGCAATAAGAGAATGGACTTGCCCCGACTGTGGCGCTGAACACCAGCGCGACGTGAACGCAGCAAGGAACATTCTTGGGCGCGGACGTGCGCCTCTAGCTGTAGGAATCCTCGGCCTTTAGGCCGGGGAGGACGTCAACTAATTCAAAATCATCCGGTGTCGAATACGAGTTGGTATTGCATGATTCATACGTATTCGTATAGAATCCTCCAATGCTTAAAGACATGATCGCATTCCTCCTAGATTCCGGGATGACACAAACGCAGATCGCAGAGCAGACACTTGTTCCTCAATCTGCTATTAGTCGAATCATTGCCGGTGATCAAAAAGAAGTCAGCTACACGGCAGGCAAGTCCGTTGAGACATTGCATGCCCGTGTTGGCGGCACCAAGAAAGCCGCTTGATATGCCATGCATGCACGATCCTTTAGGGCAACACGGGATTTGCAAGCAAACGGGCGTCGACAACACGCTTTTTAACCACTTCTGCAAAGGCAGTCGTGGGCTGCGCATAGATCAGATGGAGCCGGTGTTTAAGTCGCTTGGCTTGGCGCTAGTCGATGCCGGCGATGGCGACACGGTAACTATCTCAAAGGTTCGCTATGAGGCATTACGTGCGCTTGCGAAGGACGGAATCTGATGACTTCGCTTTTTGAAGGATCTCGCCTTCATACCTATCGGGAAAGAACCAACCAGCCATCAATGCTGGCCGTGGCTACCGATAAAACATTTGTCTGCAAAGTGTGCAAGTCGGCTCGTCCGTTCTTTGGGCGCAAGGCTTTGGGGCCGTCTTCAAAGTATGGCTACCAGTGCGAAGCATGTTTCATCCGTAGGAATGGCAAGTCTGCTGCCAATAGTGCAGACATGAAAACAGCACCATCAATGGGCCGCTAACCCCTCCGGTGCTGTATCAATCAACAAGGACTATTTTAATGAAGAATCTAACTTCTTTCAACTCAAGCCCGATGGAAACCAGCGTTGCCAACGTCAATCGAATGGTTTCAAAGATCGATAGCGTTAAAAACGGCAGCGCGTCACATGAGGACGCATGTGAGTGCGCTATGTATTTTGTTGGAAACATGATGTCAGTTTTCAACCTATCGGCAACGATTGCTGCTAATGATGGGTTTTATAGCAAAGATTTGGAGGTGGCGCTTCAGCTTTTTGATGATGCTAGGTCATTTGCTCGGGCTTCCGCTACATTTTTTGATTCGTATCCATTTTGCAAAAAAATAATATGCGATGCAATAGTTACTAGCGGATATGCGGAGTCGGGACTTATCGTTCTTCCTGCAAATAAAACTATTGGATCTGTCGATCGAACAAAGACATACATCGTAAAACATCCATCTAGCAGCTTAATAAAGATAGGTAAGTCAGCTAACCCTGTCTCAAGAATAAAGTCTTTGAGTACAGGCGCTGGTTGCGATCTTGATGTTTTGTCAATAATTGATGGTGACATGGAGAGTGCTCTACACAACAAATTCTCAAGTTTAAGAGTGTTTGGTGAGTGGTTTAAAGATGACGGATCTATCTTTGAATTTGTAAAAAATCAAATGCTAGAGGTGTCGCAATGAACCTCTGGACACTAGCCAAAAAGCAAGCCGACAACATCAAGTACATCAAAGACCGTCGCGCAAAGCGCCTTCAGGAATCTTTGCTGCTTAACACGCTGATCTCTGCGCTGAAGGGTGGTTCGTGATGGCGAATCAGACGCTAAAGGTTTCTATGCGCAGGGGGCTTACGGTTGCCATCTCTTTCGGAATTGCTGAAGCGCTTGAGCTTATTGCCAGTGGGCAAATAGAAAAAGCCAGAAACTCACTTGAGGACACGCTTCGTTATGCCGACGCTGTTAGTCCATCGGTTAGTAAAAACGTTGGTCTTTACTCCGTCCGTTGTGGGAAGGGTTTCTAATGAAACGTCCATCATTCCAGTTTTATCCAGCCGACTGGAGAAAAGATCCCGCTCTCTCAACATGTTCACTTGCTGCGCGTGGATTGTGGATTGAGCTTATGTGCGTGGCGCATGAGTCAGATGAATACGGCGTTCTCTGCATCAATGGGAAAGCAATGTCTGATGCTCAAATCGCCAGAACTGTAGGCGAAGTGCCAAGGGTTATTACATCACTTGTCAAAGAGCTTGAGAATGCTGCTGTTTTCTCTCGCAGGCAAGATGGTTCGATTTACTCAAGACGAATGGTTGCTGACGAACATCTAAGAAACATTCGTTCGGCTGCTGGTAGGTTGGGAGGAAATCCAAATTTGCTTGCTGATTTGCCTAACGTCGAATCGTCGAACGGCTTAAATTTGGTTAAGCAAACGAACAAGCAGAGAACAACCCCTTCATCTTCTTCTTCTTCTTCATACAAAAACCTATCGGAAGCTAACGCTTCCTCGTCGGAAAATCGTTCGGCAGGAACGTCATCTGAGTTCCCTAGGTTTTGGGATACTTGGCCTAGGTCTGAACGTAAGGACGCAAAGGGCAAGTGCCAAGAGCGATGGAAGCGTTACAGGCTAGACGCCATTGCTGACAGAATCATTGCCCACGTTGAGCTTTCCAAGGGTTCAACGAAGTGGATTGATGGGTATGAGCCATCCCCGTTGCGGTATCTATCCGAGCGCAGATGGGAGGATGGCGAGGTGATTATTGCTGAGTATTCGCCTGATGAATTGTTCGTTTTCGAACAGTACAACCTAATCCTTGGGGCGAAAGATTGGCCTGAAGGAGTGTTCGAAACATTCTCACAAGATCGTTCTGCGAACATAAAAAACTTTGTTAGATTGGGTTCGAAAGATGGTTGGATTTCCAAGTATTTCGAATGGCTTTCGAACAACTTGGAGCCGAAAGCTGGTTATGGATTCGACTGGTGCATTCGGCCAGATATTTTCCTTCGAGCTAGAGAAGGAAATTTTGCTGCGTTGCAGGTGGCAGCATGAGCCATATCGTTTGTTATTCAGGAGGCCATTCCTCTGCGCTGGTAGCAATCGAAGTTTGCCGTAAGTTTGGGTCGGAAAATGTTGTTTTGCTTAATCACGATATGCACCACAGCGTAGAGCATGAGGACATTAAGAGATTCAAGAGCGAAGTCGCCGATTACCTTGGTGTTTCTATTACATACGCCAGCCGAAGGAATGCAGAGCAAGATCAATTTGATGTTTGCGTAGAGGCAAGTGCATTCAAGGTTAATAACGGCTCTGAGCTATGTACTTCCCGGCTTAAAACTGAACCATTCATGGCGTGGCTTGGTAAGAATTTTCCTGAAAAAAATTGCGTCATCTATTACGGGTTTGACGACACAAAGCGCGAACTGTCTCGTATGCAAAGAAGGACAGGGATTATGTCTGCGCTTGGGTACAGGACGGACTACCCGTTAGCAATTTGGTCAGATAGATCTATTTACCAAACCGAAGACATCGGAATATCACGCCCCGTTACTTATTCAGTATTCAAGCACGGCAATTGCATTGGGTGCCTGAAGGCCGGATGGCAGCATTGGTACATTGTCTATTGCACGCGTCCTGATATTTGGAATAAAGCACAGTGGGCAGAATCTGAGATTGGATATTCGATTCACCACGATGAAAACGGCCCTGTATATCTCGACGAAATGGATGAAAAATTTGAGGCAATGCGAAAAGCTGGAATACCAGCAACAGAGCATGTGCCGCATCAAATATTTTGGGCTTCTGCAAACAAAATAGTTTCAATTCCTAGTTTCGACTTTTCACTTCCATGCGAATGCACGGAGACCGCATGAGCCTAGATCAAACAATCCCGTTCTCAACGGATGCTGAACAGTCGGTCATTGGTTCAGTTCTTGTTCGACCAACATCAATCGATGAAATCAGTTCGCTGAAGGCTGATGATTTTTATGTTGCCGCGCACCGAGATATTTTCAAAGCCATCACGGAAATGGCTTCTCATGGCAAGCGGATTGACGTTATCACGCTGGCTGAATGCCTATCGGATCTCGGCAAAGAGCATTCATCCGGTGGCCTGCCGTACCTTGGCCAGATAGCAGCCAACACGCCATCCGCAGCCAACGTCAAGCGCTATGCTGAAATCGTTCAGGCAAAAGCCATTGAGCGCCAGCTACTCGCAGCTTGTGAAGATATTCGCGCAGCCGTCCTTACGCATGGCCCGGTAAAGGACAAGCTGAACAAGGCTCAGATGTCGGTCATGGCCATCAGTGAGTCACATCAGCAAAAGTCTTCGCGTGTGGTTGGTGATGCGCTAAACGATTACGTGGCAACGCTTGAGCGCCGCATGGGCGGAGAGCATCGCGGATTATCGACAGGACTTTCAACGCTGGACAATCGCCTTAACGGTGGCCTTCAGGATGGCAACTTGATCATTGTTGCTGGCCGTCCTGCAATGGGCAAGAGCGCATTCACAAACACAATGGCCATCAGCGCAGCGCGTGAAGGCGCTACTGCCGCGATAATGTCGATGGAAATGACCGAGATAGATCAGATTGATCGACTCGTCGCAACACTTGGCCGGCTACCGCTTCAGGATGTTCTGGATGCAAAGCTGGAAGGCGACTCAGGTGATCGGATCATGGCTGCTGTTGGCCAATTGCGCGAACTGCCGATTGTCATCGATGAGGAATCTCTGCTTTCTGCCCATCAGGTGATGTCGAAGGCTCGTCAGATCAAACGCAGCAAAGGTCTTGGCCTGCTGATCGTTGATGCGCTAGGTCTGATGGACTATGACTCAAACAAGGCTGTTGCAGAGCTTGGGCTGATTACAAAATCGCTCAAGGGCTTTGCGAAAGAGATGTCTATTCCTGTTGTGCTTCTCTGCCAGCTATCACGCAAGTGCGAAGACCGGACAGACAAGCGGCCTGTTTTGTCTGATCTCCGAGACTCTGGAAACATCGAACAGGATGCAGATGTCGTGCTGATGCTGTACCGGGAGGAATACTACAACCCGGACACGATGGACACAGGCATTGCTGAATGTCTGGTGCGCAAGAACCGTCAAGGAAAAACAGGGATCGTTCCTCTGGCTTTCATCGGTGATCAAACACGGTTTGAAGTGCTGGCCGATAACTGGACTTCCCGCCAGCCGGTCAAGGAAACGAAGGCGAGAGGGTTCAAGGCATGACAAGCCCACTTGACCGACTGGCCAAGGCACGCGAACTGGCCGAAGGAAAAGAGCAGACCAAACGCGACTTCAGCAAGTTCATCGCTGGCGCAAGAGCATCTGGATACTGGACTGAAGAAGACATCAATCAGTACGTCGCTGACATCAAAGTTTTGATGGGAGGGACTGACGAAGAGGTGATGGCTCTCTACGCGCCGGGAGTTTTCGAGAGCGCGGAAGCGGCTCGGCAAGGCGCAAAAATATTTTGGAGAAACGAATGTCTGTAATTAACGCCGCAGATCAGATTATGGCCATATTTGGCTTCAAAAGAGTTCGTTGTGATTCCTGCTGTCACTCAAGAGCCATTAGCTCAACTGAGATTCACTGCAACAGCCTGAGCATCATTGTCAGGCGTGATGATCAGTGCGAAAAGTATGTTCGGGAGCCGGGAGCCGAAGGAGATGAGTAATCGCGATAAATTCAAGACGAGATCAATCCGCTTGGTTGGCACGATGCAGCAGGAAGCCGCTATCGCTCTGATTCGCAATTTGCCACTAGATTCCGACAAGCCTTTGGTCATCACGGTAGCCGAGGAAAAGAAGCTGCGCGGATTGGATGCGAATGCTCTGATGTGGGTAGGGCCGTTAAAGTCTATCGCTGAACAGGCATGGATAAATGGCCGGCAATATTCAGCCGAAGTCCTGCATGAGCATTTCAAACGCGAATACTTGCCCGAGGACAATGACCCTGAATTGCCAGAGCTTGCAAAAGATGGGTATCGCAAGTGGGATATAGATCCGAAAGGAAATCGCGTCCTAGTGGGTTCTACGACAGAACTGACGAAGAAGGGATTTTCAATCTATCTCCAGCAGGTAGAAGCATTTGGCGCTTCGCTTGGCGTGATGTTCTCCGAGTCGCCGAGGAAGTACGCATGATCATCAAAAAACCCAAGCCAAAGAAGTGCGGAAATAAAGAATGTTCAAACAAGTTCATTCCGACTCGTCCGTTTCAAAAGGGTTGTTGTATAGATTGCTCCGTAATCATTGGCATGGAGTCCATCAAGAAGTCAAAGGCCAAGCAGGCCGCTAGTGATCGGAAGGCCAAGCAGGAAGAGAAGAGGGCGGATAAAGAGAAGCTGGCCAAGTTTAAGAAGCTGAGTGAATGGATGGCTGACGCTCAACGAGTGTTCAATAAATTCATTAGGCTGCGCGACATGAAGGCTGGATACCCATGTATATCAAGCGGTAGAACTCTTGATTGGGTTACAAAAAACAAGGTTGATGCAGGACATTATCGGAGCGTAGGTAGTGCGCCACACCTTCGTTTTAATGAAGACAATGTTCACGCGCAGTCAAAGCATGACAACCGTTTTCTTGGTGGGTGCGCTGTCGATTATCGGATTCGATTAATAAGACGAATTGGGCTATCTCGCGTTGAGGCGATTGAGTCCGATCAAGATTCGCGCCATTACAGAATTGATGACTTGATTGAAATAATCGAAAAATACAAACAAAAGATTAAGGAAATGCAATGAGTTAACAGAATCAAAGCAGGAAAAAGTGTTGAGTTTGCTTTGTTTGGAGAAAAAATTACCCACAACGGAAACGAGCCAAAGCCGTATGTTCCAATAACAAACGCTCTGCATGAACGCAAAAACTCAATTGCAATAACTATTGATGGCGTAACAAAGACGGCTAAAGAGTGGAGCCGTGATGATCGGTGCATGGTGTCTGATACCGCAATCAGGTTTCGTATAAAAGCTGGATGGAATCCGGCTGATGCAGTTTTTAAAACAAGAAAGGAACTCAAACGTGGCAGTTAATCCGCAAGACGCTCTAGCAATGTTCAAGCGCGGCATGTCCAAGGCGCAAATCGGAACCGCACTCAAGGTATCAAGGGAAAAGGTAGCAGAGCTTTTGGCCGCAGCAATCCGCAATTCTAAAAAGGACTGAGAATGGCATCGAACAGGGAGCTGAGAAACGACGACGCTTTTATCCGAATCGAACAATGGATAAAAGATCATCCGGGGCGCTGGTGGAGAATGACCGAGATTGAGCGTGATCTTGGCCTGAAAATTCCAGCTATCAATCAGATCCTGAAGCGAATGCGCGAATTGCACATGATTGAACGAAACGACGATAACCGGAAGAAGAACAACGGGAAGATATTCCCCACTTACATCTTCCGGGCGTTCGTTGCGATTGAGGATGGCCCGGCATGGCTTTCGCCAAAGCCTCCGATGTTCGCCAGCCGCCAGGTAGTGTCAATTCGATTCATCAAGGATGGGAAGAATAAGCATG
>OFQZ01000237.1_pt1 | contig 21327 bp, 29 predicted proteins | sample 1543011 | NCBI WGS metagenome assembly OFQZ01 (sample SAMN07774216, study PRJEB24372) | wastewater metagenome | isolation source: Exp Tend NO 0WW | collected 2016-02 | reverse complement strand
CAGCAGGAACTGCTCGGTGCCGGTGAGGCTGGCGTGCCGGGCGCGGATCCCCCGCTGTGGCTCGTCCACCGTGAAGCTGACGGTGATGGAATCGCCCTGCCGCTCCGCGACCGGCGCCACCACCGTCCACAATCTCGCCTACGCCCAGCGGCTCGGTCTCTGGGGTGGCGAGGACTTCCCCTTCGCCACGCGCGCCGAGTTCGTCCAGGCGATCGAGGCCGGCGGCGTCATCAACGACCATAACGGCGTGGGCATGCGGCTCGCGCCGTTCCTCGAGCAGCACGCGTTCAGCGCGCTGTCCAGCCTGGGCCGCCTGTGGCAGCGGCGCACGGCGACCGCGCTCACCGTGCTCGTGATCGCGCTCGTCGTCACCACCGTGCGCCCGTCGGGCCGGAAGGTGAGCTTGAGGTTCAGCTCGCCGGGGCGCCCGGTGCGGCGCGCCGCGCGCACGACCTGGCCAAGCTCGTCGGCCAGGCGCCGCGAGACGTCGCCGTCGTCGAGGGTTTCCAAGAAGTCTGTGAAGTCCATCGGTGTCTCTCCTAGTCGTGGTCGTAACGCGGATGCTGGTCGCGGATGGGCGCGGTGGCGCTGGGCGCGGCTTCGTCGCCCTCGTCCTCATCTTCGGCCGCCGCCTCGGCCTCTTCGGCGGCGAGCGCCGCGGCGGCGATCTCCTCGCGGCGCTTGCGCTCCTCGAGCTCGGCCGCGAGACCGACAAGGTAATCGCGGCTGCACTCCGAAAGGTCGGGCTGCTTCGTGAAACGGTGGTGGCTAATCATGCTGCCTCTCTACAATCTGGTGTCCATTGCTCCGCCATCGCGGTTGCGACGCCGGGGAAGAATTCGCTGCGCACCTTCCAGCGATCGGCACTGCGCGCTGCGCGGTGCACCTTCGACCATTCCTTGTGAAGCTTCGTGCCCGGCTTTGGCGGCACGAGAATGTTCGACGGCAGCAGCTTCTTCAGGCCGCGGATGTGCAGGCCTGTCGCCTTGAATTGCGGCTCGCCATGGTGCCACGGCTGAATGAATTGCGGGGCTTCGTAGTTCGCAATCAGCTTGCGGGCGTGCTCGTGCATGATCGGGTTTTCAGCGCACACGCGCGGCACCGGAGCATTCCAGCATTTCGAGAACAGGTCGGCACCGACTTCCAGCTCGTGCCACATGAAGTCGAGGCGCTGCTTGCGGGACCATCCGCGGTAGGCAATGCGGATGTGCTCCGGGTACTGGCTGCCGAGCTGGCCGGGCGGTTCATGCAGCCAGCGCACGCCGCTGTTGCAAAGTCGGGTGCAAGGCGGGTGAAACACGGCGAGGAAGTCCCAACCTTCGTCGAGATAGTCGCGCACGTCGCCGATGATATGGCGGTTGCTTCCGTCGAGCGAGGGCAGGAGATCCACAGACCAAACGTCGTGACCGCGCGCCGCAAGCGCACGGCGCACGATGCCGGAGTATTCGCAGCCGACGAGGATTTTCCAGGGTTTCACAATCACAGCTGCACTCCTGCGCGCTTCAGGGTCTCGCGGACCTTGATGGCCTTGACGATCGGGTGATTGGGGTCTTTCAAATCCCATCCGCCGGTGTACTGCAGCAGTTCTTCCAAGGCGTGCACCACGCCGCTGTCGGCAATGACGAGCGCTTCAATCAGCGTATCGACGCGCTTGTTGGTAAGGTCGATCGCCGCGCGGCCGTCGCGGCGGGGGATGTTGCCGAGCACGGTGGCGAGCTGTTTGTAGTTGCTCACTGCGATTCCTTTCAGAGTACGATGACAGCCGCTAGAGCGACGAGGCCAAGCAGGCCGCCGACTAGGATCATGAGGTTGTCGATTGTGTCCATGGACCCCTCCGGGGTTTCGAAGCGTTGAACCGTCCGGCTCAACTGCAAATCACTATACCCACAGTTTAGTAGAAAACGCAAGGGCCTTTTTTCATGGCGCAGTGGCAGGTCACCCACGGCCGGGCCCGCGGCGGCTATCTATCCGTCGCCGGCGTCGAGCTCTACGTGCGGCAGGTGCTCGGCGAGGGCAACATGCCGACCGGCCAATGGCAGCTGTTCGTCGACGGCAAGCTTGAAGGGACTGCTACAGGTGAGGACGTGGCGCGCAGCGCCGCGGAGCTCACCATCCGGGCGATGGTCGAGGCAGAGGCAGCCGGCGTGGCAGCAGCCACAGGGCAGGGCGGGCGCGCCGCATAGGCAGCGTGGGCGGAGTATCGTCACTTTTTTCTCGCTGGTTTGAGGTTCGTCACCGACCCCAACCTAGTCCTAGCTTGGTAAACACCCCGTTAACGGGGCTAGGGGCGGGCTCCGGGGGCGGAGCCCCGGAGGACCACCATGACGCAACCAACCGCCGAAGACCGCATGGGCAGGCTCGCCAAGGCCTGCGCAATCGCCTTCCTGACGGGCCTCGCCTTCCTGTTCCTCGCCGCATGCGTCGGCCTCTATGGCTTCCTGTCGAAGCCGGTCAAGCGCGTGCCGTTCGAGCAGCGCGGCTCCGCTGTCGAGCGCCATGCCATGCGGCCGGCCGCGCCGGTCGAGCGATTGAAATTGTGAAAAGTTCAGAGGCGAGGTTTCGATGGGACGCGGGGGAGCTCGACCAGGTGCAGGCAAGAAGCCTGGGACCAGGGACCGCGCGACGATCGAGGCGGAGCTGACGGCGGCAAAGCAGCAGCTGGAACAAGCGCGCCAGCGCGACTCGAAGGGGCACAAGCTGGCTGTCGAAGTGCTGAACGACGTCATGCACGTTGCCTACGGCATGATGGCGAAGCACCAGCCGCTTGCGCCGAACGAAGTGCAGGTGGCCGGCCGGGATCCGAACGTCGGCGAGTTCAAGGAGTGGCTGAAGATCACGCGCGAGGCCGCGGGCGACCTGGCTCCGTACCAATCATCGAAGTTCAAGTCGGTGACGTTCCACCAGGAAGCGCCGATCGGCAACACGGTGCCGGAGAACCCGACGGCCGAGCGCGTGTCGCCGGCGGAGGCATATCGCATGCTGCGGGATAGCTCGACGCTGATCGAGTTGACGCCGACGGCATCGGTGACGAAGCTGCCGGCGCCGAAGAAGCGAGCGAAGGGGTGAGCGCGATGGGCGAGCGGTTGGAAGTCGCGGTGGCGAAGGTCGAGCTCGCAGGCCTGCGCCGGCCGGAGCACGGCGAAGTGCTGACGACGTCGCCGCCCGGCGTCTACTATCTCGTTGCGACCGACCGCGACGCAATTCAGGTTATGTGGGTGAACACGCCGGAGCATGGTCTCGGCAACATCTCGGCAGCGAAGCTGGCCGACATGCTCGGCTGGCGCGTTGCGCAGGTGCCGACCCCACTGCCGATCAATCCGCCGAACGCGCCGGTGACGGTGCTGTCGGCAATCCTCGAACCAGCGTAGGAGCTGCTCGCATGTCGTATTCGTTCACCTTCACCGCGAAGTCGGCCGCCGACGCGCTCGGACAGATCGGCGGCAAGTTCGACGAGCTGCAGCAGTCGCAGCCGAACCACAAGGACGACCGCGGCCCGGCATTGGCTGTCGTTGCGGTCTATCTCGCGCTGGTGCGCCGCCTGCAGGAGGGCGAACACTACCACGTCAGCATGCACGGTTCGCTCGGCTGGTCGCATGGCGCCTTTGAGGGCGAATGCGAATACACCGGCGCCGGCGTGGGAGTTTCGATCTCCATCCTCCGAGACTGAAGTCTATGGCGCGCGTCGTTCGCCCGATATCCTGGCCCGTGCGGTTGACCGCCAGCGCCATCGTGCTGGCGATCGCGCTGGCCGTGAGCTGGCAGCTGATCCATGTCTAAGCACCTGACCGTCTATCGCGCCGAAATCGACGCGCTGACGGAGAAGCTGCTGTCTGTCGTCGGCAACGAGACGGACCTGGTGCACCCTGTCGATCGCGCCATCATCGTGGCTGTCGCACTCGGCAACGTCGCGTGCTGTCTCGATCATGTTCAAGATCCGACGCGCGGCATGCCGCCGACGGAGCATTGCTGCACTCGCCGGCTAAAGAACATCGTGAATTGCTGGTGAGCCATGGCTGACATTCCGCATCTCACGCTCATCATGGAAGTGATCGACGGCGTGCCGCATGGTTGGGCCTGTCGCGGTGAAGGCCGCGGCTGCAAGCGCAACATCACTCGACGCAAGGCAAAGCACTGCGAAGACTGCCTTGAAACGCGCAACGACGAGACGATTGGCGACGTGCTCGATCGACTGAAGCGCGGAGATGGCTAGGTCGAGCGCACTGCCGGCCTTCGATTGGAAGGATCCGGAGCCGCACTACGCGCTGATATGGCGCCAGCGCGCCGAGCGCCTGCACGCTATCCGCTCGATGCCCGAGGCAGAGCGCACCGCGTATCTGGAAGCGCTCGCCGGCTGGTACCGCGAGAACCCGTGGGACTTCATTCAGGATTGGGGCGTCACCGTCGACCCGCGCAATCTGGAAGTCGGGCGCGAGGCAATGATGCCTTTCGTCATGTTCCCGAAGCAAATCGAGTTCTGCAAGTACATCTTCCGCAAGTGGCGCAATCGCGAGCCGGGCCTGGCTGAGAAGTCGCGCGACGGCGGGCTGTCGTGGCTGGCGGTGGCGATGGGCGCCACGCTCTGCATTTTCTATCCGGGCATGAACGTCGGCTACGGCTCGGTGACGGAAGACTACGTCGACAAGATCGGCGAGCCGAAGTCGCTGTTCTGGAAAGCGCGCATCTTCATTGAGGAGCTGCCGCGCGAGTTCAAGGGCGGCTGGCACCGCGATCGCCACGCGCCGCACATGCGCATCCTGTTCCCGAATGGCTCGACCATGACGGGGCAGAGCGGCGACAACATCGGCCGCGGCGACCGCAAGGGCATCTACTTCGTCGACGAGAGCTCGCATTTGCCGAAGCCGAAGCTGGTCGACTTCGCGCTGTCGCAAACGACCAACTGCCGCATCGACATCTCGACGCCGAACGGCACCACCGGTTCGTTCTACGATCGCCGCATGGCCGGCAAGATCGAGGTTTACACGCTGCACTGGCGCGATGACCCGCGCAAAGACGAGGCGTGGTACCAAAAGCAGGTGGACGATCTCGACGACCCCGTGGTTGTCGCGCAGGAAATCGACATCAACTACTCGGCGTCCGTCGAGGGCGTTATCATTCCGGCCGAATGGGTGCGGGCTGCTGTCGACGCGCACAAGAAGCTTGGCATCGACCCGAGCGGCGATCGCCTTGCAGCGTTCGACGTCGCCGACGAAGGCAAGGACAAGAACGCATTCGCCATCGCGCGCGGTGTCGTGCTCGAGCACATCGAGGAGTGGAGCGGCGCCGGCGCCGATATCTTCGACAGTGTCGAGCGCGTGTTCGGCGTGTGCGATCGCTACGAGCTCGAAAAGTTCAAGTACGACGCCGATGGCTTGGGCGCCGGCGTGCGAGGCGACGCGCGCGTGCTGAACAATGCGCGCAAGGACGAAGGGCTGCCGCAGTTCGGCACCATCGCCTTCCGCGGCAGTGGAGCGGTGTACGACCCCGAGCGCGAAGACGTGAAGGGGCGCAAGAACAAGGATTTCTTCCAGAACGGCAAGGCGCAGGCATGGTGGGCGCTGCGCCGTCGCTTCAAGAAGACGTTCGATTGGGTGACGAAGGGCAAGGCCTGCGACGCCGACGAGATTATCTCGATCCCGGCCACGCTGCCTTACTGTACGCGCCTTATCACTGAGCTGTCGCAGCCGACGTTCGAACAGAGCTCGATCGGCAAGCTGCTGGTCAACAAGAAGCCCGATGGCACGAAATCGCCGAACCTGGCCGACGCCGTCATGATGCTGTACGCCAAAGCGGAGCGCGGACCCATGAAGATTTCCGACGACGTGCTGCTTGCAGCGCGCCGGCTGAAGAAGCCGCGCCGATGACGGTCAACCGTTACGGTTCCCGGTCCCGCGACGACCGGCGCAGCGCGATCGCCGAGGGCGTCATGCGGCACTTCGTCGGCGGCAAGCGCGTGACCAGCATTCGGGAGGCCAAGGAAGCCGCTCGCGTGCCGGTGGCGCCGAAGGTGCCGGTGCCGGCGAAACCCGCACCAGCGGCCGCCGCAGCCGCTCCTGCAGCCGTTGCAGCGCCGGCCGACGGCAAGCGCGCGCTGAAGATCGACAACGCCATGCTGGCGGCTGCCCGGAACCTGAAGCCGGCGGGGAACCGCAAGCGCACGTCCGGAGCTGTCGACCTGCAGAGCTCGACCATGTTCACGCCTTGGGAACCGCCGAAGGGCGTGCTGCCCCCCGGCATGACCGCGGCGAAGGTGCTTGAAGCCGGCGGCGGCAACGCGAAGATGGCGATGGACTACGCCGAGGGCCTGGTGCCTGGTCAGGTGGGCGCCGTCGGAGCCTGGGCCGGCGACGCGCTGAACGTGTCGTTTGCCGAGGGCATCGGCTTCCTTGGCTATTCGTACCTCGCCGCACTCACGCAGCGCGCCGAGTATCGCCGTATCTCCGAGCGCCTCGCCTCCGAGATGACGCGCAAGTGGATCAAATTCCACACCGTCACCGTTTCCGAGGAATTCGAGGCGCCCGGTCCGGAGAAAGAGCCCGGCACTCCCGCCGGCGCGATGGGCGTGCCTGCAGATCCCGAGGAAGCTGCGGCCACGACCGAAGCCGACCAAGTCGAGGCCGACAAGGCGCGCGTCGCCGATTCCGTGAAGCGCAAAAAGGCGCTCGACAAGAGCAAGCGCATCAAGGAGCTGGAAGACGAGATGCGCCGGCTGCGCGTCAAGGATTGCTTCTACACGATCGCCGAGGGCGACGGCTGGTTTGGCCGTTATCACCTGTACGTCGACATGGGTGTAGACAGCGCGACCCGTGAAGGCCGCGACGAGCTCGTGACGCCGATCGGCAACGGCCGCACAGCGACGTCGAAGGGCAAGGTCAACAAGCGCCGGCGCGTGAAAGCGTTCCGGCCGATCGAGCCGATGTGGTGCTACCCGGCGCAGTACAACTCGCTCGATCCGCTGAAGCCGGATTGGTACAACCCGGAAATGTGGTACGTGAACGGCGTCACCGTTCACCGCTCGCGACTGCTGCGCTTCGTTGGTCGCGAAGTGCCCGACATTCTCAAGCCGGCTTACGCGTTCGGCGGCCTGTCAATGTCGCAGATGGCCAAGCCGTACGTCGACAACTGGCTGCGCACGCGTCAAGCGGTATGCGACCTGATCGAAAGCTTCAGCGTCAGCGGCGTCTACACGAACCTCTCCGGCGTGCTCGAAGAAGGCAACGCCGAGGCCATGAAGCGCATCGATATGTTCAATATCATGCGCTCCAACGCCGGCGCCTTCGTGCTCGACAAAGAGACCGAAGAATTCTTCAACGTCTCGACGCCGCTCGGCACGCTCGATGCGCTGCAGGCGCAGAGCCAAGAGCAGATGTCGAGCGTCTCCGGCATTCCGCTGATCGTGCTGCTCGGCATCACGCCGAAGGGGCTGAATGCGTCGAGCGAAGGCGAGCTGCGCGCGTTCTACGACACCATTCAGGCCGAGCAGGAGCGCTTCTTCCGCGACAACCTGCAGACGGTTATCAACTTCATCATGCTGTCGCTGTGGGGCGAAATCGACGAGGAAATCACGTTCTCGTTTGAGCCGCTCTGGTCGATGACCGACAAGGAGCTCGCCGAGACGCAGAAGGTCGAGGCCGAGACCGACGGCATGCTGATCGACAAGGGCATCATCACGCCGGCGGAAGCGCGCGTGCGTGTCGCCAACGACCCGCAGTCCGCGTACCAGGAAATCGACCCGGCCGACGTACCCGAACCGCCGCAGCAGGACATGGGCGACGAGGGCGGCGACGATCCGTTCGGCGGTGGCGGTGATGACGGCGGCGACGGTGGCGGCAGCTCCGGCTCCGAAGCTGACAAGCCGATCGCCAACGACGAGTGGAACGAAGCGGACCATCCGCGCGGCCAGCCCGGCAACGCCGGCCAGTTCGGGCCCGGTGGCGGCAGCAGCAAGAGCAAGCCGCAGGATGCGAAGCCGAAGAAGACCAGCGCGCAGACCGACGACCTGAAGAAGGTCGGCGGCAAGCTGGGCAGCAACGAGGGCGGCCAGTACGAGGATGCCGAGGGCAACAAGTACTACGTCAAGAAGCCCAAAACGAAAGACCATGTCGCCAACGAGAAGGCTGCCGCAAGATTGTATCAGCTGGCCGGTGTGCAGACGCTCGACTACGTCGACGTCGGGCCCGACCATGTCGCGACCAAATGGGACAAGCTCGACAAGAGCAACATTTCGAAGATGTCGACCGAAGAAAAGGCCGAAGCCGCGAAAGACTTCATGGTGCACGCGTGGCTGTCGAATTGGGATGCTGCCGGCACCGGCGGCGACAACCAGGGTGTGAAGAACGGCAAGCCCGTGACGCTCGATGTCGGCGGCTCGCTCCGGTACCGCGCGCAGGGCGGCGAGAAGGGCAAGGCGTTCGGCCACAAGGTCTCCGAGATCGAGACCATGCGCGACCCGAAAATGTCTCCCGACGCGGCTCGCCTGTACGGCAAGATGAGCGACGCGGACATGCGCGCCAGTGCCGAGCGCGTCACGTCAATTCCGGACAGCGCCATCCGCGAAGCTGCCGGCGACGAAAAGCTTGCTGACACGCTGATCGCGCGCAAGAAGGACATTGCGCAGCGCTACGACCTGAAGCTTGCGCAGGATGCCGTGCACGACGACGAAGCGCTCATGAAGGCCGCGCTCGACGCTGTCGGCGCCAACCTCGACGATGGAGACGACGGCAGCGACGTCGACGACCAGGAGCGCATCGACAACGAAGAAGACCCGGGCGATACGCTCGATCTCGCGACCGACGGCACCGCTGACGGTGAGCACGAAGTAATCATCCGGGCCGACGGCGATTTCCCGTGGGTCAAACTACTCGCGCACCTGCGCCGGCTTGGTGCAATCGGCGCGTCGCGCACGATCGAGGCCTACGACGAAGAAGACCGGCCTGTGAAGTTCGGTTGGGATGGTGACGGCGCCGACAAGATTCGCTCTGTCGTGATTGACGGTCAGAAAATGGCGCTCGACGCCGCACTTGCCTATCTCGATCCCGACCCGACAGAAGTCGCGCCCGACGTGTTCGCCTTTGACGAAGGCAAGTTCGACGAAAGCAAGCACAAGCGCGATGCCGGCGGCAAATTCGCAACGACGGGGGCGAGCGGTGGCAAGGAAGGCGAAGAAGCCGAAGCCGATAAGGACGCCGGCGATGTGCCGGTGTTCAAGTCGAAGAAGGAGCAAATCGGCTACATGCTCGAAAAGGGCACTACGCCGAAGGAGCTGATGGCGGCAATGGGCTGGCCGTCGGTCTCGATGCCGGCGCAGGCTGCCAATCTCGGCATGAAGCTTGAGAAAAAGGACGGCAAGTATTTCGGCATCAAGATGACCGACGCCGAGCTCGCCGAATTCAAGGCGGCGCAGGCCGCGAAGAAGGCGGCGAAGAAGGCCGCCCCTTCTGAGCCTCCGTCGGCCATCGAAGGCACGCCGCTCGGCGAGACGCTGAAGAAAGCCGAAGCGATCAACAAAGAACAGGACAAGCAGCAGTCCGCCGAAAAGCCGCCGGCGGAGGGTGCGCCGAAGAAGCCCGACCAGGCTGTGCTCAACAATCTTGAAAAGCCCGCTGCCGGCGAAGCGCCTGCGACATATCCGCAATGGCTCGGCGCCGTCGCGGAAGCAGCCAAGGGCGACAACCCGAAAGACGTCATTACGGCACTGTTCAAGGCATATCCGGAATTCGTCGACGAGTACCTGAAGCACGCCAAGCCGTCGCAGGTGACGAAGCTGGAAGCCGCTGCACCGGGCCTGTTCAACAAGTCGAAGCCGAAGCCGCCGGCGCCCGAGGCCTCGCAGGCCGACAAGGAGAAGGCCAAGAAGGGCGTGCCGCTGAAGATGGAGTACGTCAAGGCCAGCGCGAAGCCGGAGACGGAGACGTACAAGAAAAAAGCGAACGAGCTGCTGAAGGAATTCAACGACGAGTGGGCCGGCAAGGAAAACCTGCCGAACGACCAGCTCAACCAGAAGGTCGCCGACTACAAGAAGCTGTCGGACGACATCGCCAAGCTGGCTGTCGAGGAAAACAAGCAGAAGGCGGAGATCCTGAAAGCCGAGCAGGAAAAGGCCGCGTGGGAGCTGCAGAAAAAGCAGGAGGAAGAAAAGGCAGCCCTCGCCGAGCAGTTCGCCAAAGACCCCGACATGAAAACTCACTACGAGGCGATGGAGGGCCTGTTCGGCGGTGGCAACGCGTCGCAGTCGTATATCGCCAGCGCCAAGGCGCAGGTGGCGAAAGCGAAGTTGGGCCAGCACGTCTCGGCGCACGACGCCGTGCCGATCATGGCGTACAGCGGCTCGCACTACGCCGGCGTCAACGACCAGCTGCGCAAAGGTCAGATGACGGTTGCGCAGTACAAATTCCAGAAGTCGCTGAACGCTGCGCTTGACAAGCTGCCGGCATATACGGAGACGACCTATCGCAAGGCGCCATCCGGTTCGAGCGGTGTCGACGTCGCCTACTACAAGCCCGGCATGGTTATCGAGGAACGCGGGTTCACGAGCTCGAGCAAAAGTCAAGGCGTTTGGTCGGGTGACGTGAACTACACAATCCATGGTAAGAGTGGCCGCGACATTTCGAAGCTGTCGCACCATCCGGGCGAGCAGGAAGTTCTGTTCAAGTCGGGCACGCGCTTCTACGTCGAAAGCGTCAAGGGGAAGCACATCACGCTACGGGAGCTGTGAGGCCATGGGGAAAGAACCGAAGGTCGGCACCATCGATCGAGAGCAGCACGGAATCGGAATGCTCGACGGCAAGCTGAACGTCGTCGAGAAGGACGCGCCGGCATGGAAGCCGAAGGTGTTCGACGCCGACGGCAACGAAGTCGACCCCGACACGATCGAACCGGACGCGCCGGCGGATGAGTAAGGGGTACAGCTCGACGCGCGATCGCCACAGCAGCGCAGCCTGGCGCGGCCGCACATCATCTGACGATTGGCGCGCGCGGCCGCGGAAGCGCGTGCTGCTGCCCGGCTCGCCGTCGCAGCAGGAGCTCGACGCGCGCAAGGCGAAGAAGCTGGAAGGCGAACGCAAGCGCGCGCGCCGGCGCCGGTTCGCAAAGCAGGCGATCACGCTGTTCGAAACCGCGTTCGCAGTGGCGGTGCTTCATGAGCTCGATGCCGCTGCAACTGTCGAAGCTGCTCGACCTGCACCTGTCGCGGTCGATCGAGAAACATAAGCGGCCGTTGCCGCCGACGAGGGAAGCTGTCATGCGAAAATTCATGCAACTGGCCGAAGATGTCGAGGCCGACCTGAAGGAGCTCGACGCCGATGCCGACGCGCTGCAGGCCCGTCGCAAGGCCGGCAAAGAGCGCGCGCGGCAGGCGATCAACGCGCAGCACAAGATCCAAGACAACATCGAAGCCGGTGTTGCGGCCATGGAGAAGATTGCCGACGCGATCGGCGTCAAGAGCAACTCGCGCAGCGACGAGGAATTGAAGGCTGCGGAGGGAAACGCATCGGGGGAGGGTGGCGGCGACTCTGCCGCGACCTTTCCGCCGAAGGCCAGTTAGAATTCGCCGCATTGTGTTGGGCCATGGCGCCCGAACGCAGCGCGCAGCAGGGCCCTCGATCGACAGGCTGACACATGCCAGCGACAAGCTTCCGAGCGATTGAGACGACGGGGTTTCGGCGCACGAAGCTTGTGGAGCTCAAACCCAACTGGCCATCCGCCGGCGTGCAGGCTGCCTACCAGAAGAAGCTGCAAAAGCTGCTCGACGAAATGGCCGACAGCGTCGAGTACTGGATTGATCGCAAGTACAAGGCCAACGAGCCGGCCACGATGGCGATGGACGACGTGCTGCCGGCGAACGCGCTGAAGCAGACGATCGCCGAGCTCGTGAAGCGCTGGCAGAAGAAGTGGAACGAAGCCGCGCCGATTCTCGCGAAGTACTTCGCCGAGGAAGCGCTGAAGCGCAACGACGCCAACCTGAAGGCCATCCTGCGCGAAGCCAACTGGACGGTGCGCTTTCGCATGACGCCGGGCATGCGCGACGTGCTCAAAGCCACGATCGAGCAGAACGTCGGGCTCATCAAATCGATTCCGGAGCAGTACCTGAAGGGCGTGCAGGGGCACGTCATGCGCTCGATCCAGGCCGGCCGCGACATGGGCCCGCTGGCGAAGCAGCTGCAGGCGCAGTACGGCGTGACGAAGAAGCGCGCGGCGCTGATCGCTCGCACGCAGAACAACCTCGCCACCGGTGCGATGGACCGCGCGCGCAAGTTGGAGCTCGGGCTGACGAAGTCGAAGTGGCGCCACTCGCACGCCGGCAAGGAGCCGCGGCCGACGCACCTTGCGAACGACGGCAAGCTGTACGACCACGCGAAGGGATGGTTCGACCCGGACCCGAAGGTGCGCCGGCATATCTATCCGGGCGAGCTGATTAACTGCCGCTGTTCGTCAATCACCGTCGTGCCGGGCTTCTCGTGAAGCGACCGCGCAAGGGAACATTCGGCGGGCCGAAGTGGCAGGCTGGCGAGGGCGCCAACCGGTCTAGGACGGTGTCGCTGCTGCGGCGGGCCGATACCATGGCCCGCGAGAAATTCGGCAAGAGCGGGCTTCTAAAGGCCGGCAAACGGCCTTCGCCGAGCCTACCGAAGCTTCCGTGGGGCGACGACAATGCCGGATCTGAGAACGCGTAACGTGCCGTGGTTCCTGGTCGCCATTTTCGCGGCCGGCCTGGTGTTCTTGACCATCTGGCTGGCGACCTGTTGGGGTGGGGTATGCCCCTGACCCGATTCGCCCTGTTCCTGCTTGCGGCCGGCATCTCCCCCTTCTCGGCGGCCGCGGGTGTCGAGGCGACGACATTGCCGGGGCGAGATAGCAACCCGTCATTTGCCTTTCGTGTTCCGCGCGGTGTCGTCGTCGAGATACCGGTCGACCCGCTGTGCTCGCGCACGGCGGTTATGATCGACAAGCACTGCATGACGGTTCGGATGATTAGCACCGGCGACAAGCTGGTGCCGCTCGAGTCCGACGAAGGGCAAAGGATCCACGCCGAAGGCAAGCCGTCGATGGTGAAGCGGCACTTCATTCGGTCGACGCAGTAGCGCGCCATGGCATTGATCGCGCGACGGCGCGTGAACGCGAACGGCGTCACGTATTCGGCTATCTATCACTGGTGCCAAGCGTGCGACCAGCTGCACGGCGTTTGGGTGAATGAGCAGCCGCAGGACAAGAAGGAATCGCCGCGCTGGACGTTCAACGGCAACATGGAGCGGCCGACGTTCACGCCGAGCGTGCGCTGCTTCACCAATTACGACGAAAACGACGTGAAGCTGCCGAACAACGGCGAGCGGACGCTGTGCCACTACTTCGTCACCGACGGCATGATCGCCTACTGCGGCGATAGCCCGCACGCCTATAAGGGACAGACGGTCCCGTTGAAAGACATTCCGCCGGGCTGGTTTGGGGAGGACTGAACTATGACGACCGAACAAGCGCTAAAAGCCTTGGAATTGATCTCCGGCAGCTGGCCGCTTGCCGCGGCCGTGGTCGGCATTGCGATCGCCATCACCGTGCGCCGCTCCCTCAAGCAGGCCATGGACAACGATCGTGCCGACAAGCAGGACCGCGCGCAGGGCAATCAGGCCGTGGTTGTGCGAGGCCGCGAAGACGGCTAAATCGTTCCCTCCACAAAGCGAGGAGGGAAGCCCATGCTATCAAGACGAGGATTTTTCGGAGTTGCAGCTGGTGCCGCGGCTGTTGCCGCCGGCGGTGTCGCTGCGATGCCGGCGCCGGCGGCCGTATCAACGGGGGTTGACCTGGCCGCCGGTGCCGATCGCACCGCAGTTTTCCTTCGCGATCCTACGCACACGCATCTGATCGACGATTGGGCCAACGATAACGTTGCCCGCACGTACTATGGCGTCGCGCAGAATTCCGTGCAGCCGGGCGAGATGGTGAGGCTGCAGCTGCGCTTCGAACCCAACGACCTGACGCGCGAGCAGCTCGCGGCCAACCTTCCGGTGCCGGCGCAGGAGATCGGCGCACCGTTGCCGAAGAACACGCCGGCGCAGGAACGCCGCCATCGCCAGCTGCTGAAGAAGTGCAACGACGGCAACGTTCCTCGCAACGAGACTGACGCGCAGTATCTGAAGCGCATGTCGCTGCCGTGCCCGGGGCGGCTCGAATGAGCGAGGGCAAAGCGCGGTTCATGCTCGGTTCGCTTGCGCTCTTTCCGGAGGCGTGCGTTCTGGCGCTGCAGGGCGTCGTCGAGCTCAACGCGAAGGGGCTTGCCGACAGCCGCTTCGAAACCTGCCTGCATTGGGAATGCGTGCTGGTGAAGATGCCGGTCGGTCACGACCTGGTGCCGGCGGCGGTTCTCTGCTTCACCCACGACGCGCCGCGCGCGCTGCTGTGGGTGCAGCTGTCGTATGTCGCGGAGCAATTTCGTGGCCGTGGCGTTTACAAGGCGGCCTATGCGGCCTTGCGGCAGATTGCGCAGCATCGCACCTGCCGCTCGATCGAGGGCGCGACGCACGTCAAGAACACGGCGATGCGCACGGTGGCGAAACGGATGGGGCGTCGCGAGGAATTCGTGATCCTGGTCGACGACATCGAGATCGTGCCGAACGAAGTCGAGGCGGAGTAGCGCAGCCCGGTAGAGCGTCGGACTCATAATCCGAAGGTCGCGAGTTCGAATCTCGCTCCCGCAACCAAATAACCGACGCGGGCTATGTAACCCGCAAAGGGCCACAACCTTTCAGCCCCGGTGCTCGCGCGCCGGGGTTTTTCTTTGGAGTGCACGATGGCTCGTGAAGACGACGTCGCCGATTTGCTGCTCGTGTGCCTTGGCGGCGCGCAGCTCGCGTTCGATCGCGCGCCTGAAGGCGTGGATCTGCAGCGCCGCGGCGAAATCATCACGATCGCGTTCGACAAGGCCGGCGAGTCCGTGCGTCGCACCGACGACTTCGCGCGGCTGCACGTCAAGAGCTCGCCGATCACGAAGGCCTGCATCAATCCGTACTACGGCCGCGAGATCCCGCGCGCGAAGGAATTGGGCCTCGACCCGAACAAGGTCTATCGGCTGCTGCGCCATCCCGACGAAATCAAGAAGGCGGCGAAAACCTTTCACAACATCCCGCTGCTGTCGAAGCATGTGCCGCACACGGCCGACGACCACGACGGCGATATCACGGTGGGCACGACCGGCTCGGAAGCCGAGTACGTCCATCCGTATCTCATGAACAGCCTGGCTGTTTGGTCGCGCGACGGCATCGACCACGTCGAGTCGGGCGACCAGAAAGAACTATCCAGCGCCTACAGCTACGACGCTGACATGACGCCGGGTGTGTACGAGGGGGAACCCTACGACGGAGTGATGCGCAACATGGTCGGAAACCATGTCGCGCTCGTGAAGAAAGGCCGCGCCGGCTCTGACGTCGTCGTGGGTGACGAAGCACTGCAACCAGACAAGGAGACTACGATGTCGACGAAGACCACCAAGATTGCCAGCCTGCGCGCTGGCATGGCGCTTGGCGCGCTGCGCGGCCACTTCCTCGCCAGCAAATTGAAGCTGGCGCAGGACGCCGCGCTGCCCGACTTCTCGCCGCTGTTCACTGCGGTGAAGCCCGGCAAGTTCAAGGCCGCAATCCCGACGATCGTCGCCGGCGTGCAGAAGGGCCTGAAGGGCAAGCTCGCGCAGGACGCCGACCTTGGCGGAATCGTGAAGGGCGTCGAGCAGCTCATGACGGCCGTCGAAGGCGACAAGACCGTTGCCGACGCCGACGTTGCGGATCCGGCGGCCATGGAAGACCCGGGCACTGGCGAGCTCGACCCCGACGAGCCGGTGATGGACGGCAGCTGCGAAGCGATCGCGGCCTACCTGAAGTCGAAGGGCGTGCCCGACGACGTCATTGCCGGCATGCCCGGCATGGCGAAGGAAGGCGGCGAGGGCGGCGCGACCGACGGCCCGACCGACGAGATGGCTGCGCGCCTGGCTCGTGGCGGCGCCAAGGACAAGGACGAAGTCGTGGAGGAAGAAGGCGACGACGGCAAGGGCGGCAAGAAGAAGCCGTTTGCGATGGACGAAGCCACCTTCGCCAAGCGACTCGAGCAGACGCGCAAGACCGCGATCGCCGACATGAACGCGGTGTCTGACGCGCGCAAGCACGTTCGCCCGATCGTCGGCGAAATCGAGATGGCCTTCGACAGCGCCGCCGGCGTCTATCAGCAGGCCTTCAAGATGGTCGGCAACACCGACGCCGCGAAGCAGACCGACGCCGCTGTGCTGAAGTCCATGTGGAACATGGTGCCGGTCAAGCGTCACCAGCCCGAGCTCGCGCAGGACAGCGCCACCGACGGCGAGAAGCCGTTCCACGAGCGTTTCCCGAACGCTGCCAAAGTTCGCAAGCACGCCTGATAGGGCGCGCTGACGAAGCAATCCCTCTCCCACCGGGGGAGGGGCAACCCTTGCTTCCGTTCTTCGGTCAATAAATTGATCGCGAAACGGAAGCGTCCCCTCCACCCAACAACCCAAGAGGATTTGAACCATGGGTGACTTTCCGTCTCAGGTGCAGGCCATTCAATCGCCTGCAGTCGCGGGCGACTTCTGCGATGCCAATCCGCGTTCCACGGTCGATGCCGGCCCTGGCGCGCTCGTTGCCGGTCAGGGCGTTATCAACGGCGTGCTCGTGCAGGGCGCAGTCGTCGGTCGCTTCGGCTGGCTCTCGTACCAGCAGACCGACGGCGACGGCGCTCCTGCCGTTGTCGACACCTTCGGCTCCGGTTTGCCGGCGGGCCTCGTGCACCGCACGCAGCAGGGCCTCATCACCGCCTATCTCGGCGCGGCGGTCGAGTACCTGCTCTCCGGCTTCCAGATCGAGTTGTTCTCGATCGTCGGCATGTGGGTGGAGAACGCCAACGCTTCGGCGCAGGCTCTCCCCGGCATGAAGGCGTTCGCGCGCTATTCGGATGGCGCCGTGCTGTTCGCGGCCGCGGGTGCGACGCCTTCGGGCGGCAGCTCGACGGCCTCGATCGCGGCGGCGACCAACAGTGTCGAAGCCTCGATCGTCGACAACGTCATGTATGTGACGACCGTCAACTCCGGCGTCGTGCGTCCGGGCACCACGTTGTCGGGCAGCCACGGCAAGGTGGTCGAGCAGCTCCTGCCGCTCGAGTCCGGTGAATCGCTCGGCGGCATTGGCCGTTACGCGCTGAACATCCCCGGCCAGAATGTCGCCACCGGCACGATCACCGGTACCTACGGCATCATGACCGCGGGCACCGTCACCGGCGCCTACAACGTCGGCGAGACGGTGACCGGTTCGGGCATCAGCGTCACGACCACGATCACTCAGCAGATTACCGGTTCGCCCGGTGCTGCCGGCACGTATGCCGTCGACGTCAACACCGTTGTCGGCTCGACCACCATCACGTCGGCCGACTCGATCGAGACGGAGTGGTACTGCAAGAGCGCCGGCGCCGCTGGCGACCTGGTCAAGATTGCGCGCGTGAAGTGATGCGGTGAGGCCTTCGGGCCTCGCTGACGGTCCAATTCCGAACGGTAGCAGTTTCGTCTTCACCAAGGCGCCTTCCCGCGGGGAGCGCCTTTTTCGTTTTAACAGAGAGAGGCTCTCCTCATGAACTTTCAAGCTGCCCGCTCTCGATTCGTCGCCGACAAGCGCCGCTTCGAGACCCTCGGCGTCGTCTTCCCGAACGTCAAATCGTACATTCCCGACGGTTGGGGCGACAACGTCACCCTGGCGATGGACGGCGACCCCGACTTCGCTCGCATGGCGATGGACGCGCAGCCTGGTCTGACGACCGTCGCGAACACCGGTATCCCGGCGTGGCTCACCACCATGATCGACCCGGAAGTGTACGAAGTGCTGTTCTCGCCGCTCGAGGCGACCAGCATCTTCGACGAAGTGCAGAAGGGTGACTGGACGCTGAACAGCGTCATGTTCCCGACCGTCGAGCACACTGGCGAGACGTCGGCATATGGCGATTACAGCAACAACGGTTCGGTGAACGCGAACACCAACTTCCCGAGCCGGCAGCCGTTCCTGTTCCAGACCATCTTGCAGTACGGCGATCGCGAGCTCGACGTTGCGGGCGAAGCGAAGATCAACTGGCTGAATGAGCTCAACGCTGCTGCAGCGTGGGTCATCAATCAGTACCAGAACACGTCGTACTTCTTCGGCATCCAGGGCCTGCAGAACTACGGCATCCTGAACGACCCGAACCTGACCGCGGCGCTCACGCCGGCGCCGAAGGCCTACGGCAACAACAAGTGGGTGACGAACAACGTCATCACCGCTACCCCGAACGAAATCTTCCTCGACATTCAGTCGTTGATCATCCAGCTCATCAATCAGTCGGGTGCCAACATTAACCTGAAGTCGAATTTCGTTCTGGCGCTGTCGCCGTCGTCGGAGTTCGCAATCACCGCGACCAACAGCTTCGACGTCAACGTGTCGGACCTGCTGAAGAAGAACATTCCGAACCTGAAGATCGTTTCGGCTGTTCAGTACGGCGAGCAGTCGGCGACCAACCCGCAAGGCGTGGTCGGCGGCAACTTCGCGCAGATGATCTGCACGGACGTTCGCAAGCAGAAGACGGGCTACGTCGCGTACAATCTGAAAATGCGCGCCGGCCGCCTGGTCCCCGATATGTCGAGCTACAAGCAGAAGATGGTAGGCGGCACGCTCGGCGCCGTTATCCGCCAGCCCTTTGCCATCGCCAGCATGATCGGCATCTGATATAGCGACTCGCCGGTTGGACGCCGGCAACGCCACAGTGACTACCCGGAGCATCGCGCCCGCGTTTGCTCCGGGTTTTTTCTCACCCCACAAGGACAACTGAACATGGCTTTGACAGAAGCGCAGAAAGCAGCGAAGGCGAAGGCCTCTGCTGCCGCCCGAAAGGCAGCGAAGAAGACTACTCCCACCGCCACCGACACCGCTGCCCCTGCAGCAGCTGTCGCAGCACCCACCATCGACCAGTCGAAGAAGATTGCCGGCGCCGCGCAATCCACCGTCTTCGTCGTCTCCAGGATCGAACGCGGAATCTACCTGCAGCTCTTTGCGCCCGTCACGCAGCAGCGTCGACTGCTCGGCGGCGGCATGGACAAGGAAGTCGTGCAGATGCGCCAGCCGCAGCAGTATCGCATCAAGCCGACGCTGCTCGGGCCCGGCCTCATTCCGAACTATCCGATTATCGACGGCTTCTCGATCACGAAGGACATTCCCTCGCAGTTCTGGCGCGAGTGGGTCGAGCAGAACAAGAATTTCGAGCCCTACACCATGGGCCTCATTCGCGCGTTCGACACCGAAGCCGACGCGATGGCTTATGCCCGCGAGTACGTGGGCCTGCGCACCGGCCGCGAGGCGCTCGCGCAGGACAAGGATCCTCGCATTCAGACGTCGAACAACGCGAACGTCTCGGATGTGGAGATCGACAGCGAAACGCCGCGGCCGAAAACCGCAGCCTGATAGCGAGGGCCTGCAATGGCAATCAATCCGATCATCTGTGCGGGTGCACCGGGCGGCGCGATCGCCGCTTGGTCGCAGAGTGCGTTTCTCGAAACGTACCCGAATTTCCGCGCGGTGCCGGAGCCGACATTGCAGTCCCAATTCAACATCGCCACGATCTACCTGCGCAACGACGGCACGAGTCCCATTCGTGCCGTCGCTGTGCAAACGACGCTGCTCTACATGCTGACGGCACACCTGCTGCAGCTCACGTTCGGCCCGAACGGCGAAGGCGCGATCGCCGGCGGTTCGGCGCCCGGCCTGGTCGGCCGCATCTCATCTGCCAGCGAAGGTTCGGTGTCGGTGTCGACCGACTATCCGGAGAACCCGAACGCGGCATGGTTCACACAGACACCTTACGGCGCTGCCTTCTGGCAAGCGACCGCCAACTTCCGCCGCGCGTATTACCGTCCGGGCCCGACGCGGTTCGGAACAGGAATCGGCAACGGGACGTTGGGCGGGGGTTACGGACTTTTCCCAGGAAGGAGATCGCGATGAGCGATGAGCGCAAGAACGTCACGGTTATCTGCAACCACGCCAGCGGCCTGCAGCTGCGGCTCTACAAGAACCACCACACCGGCGACGCCATGGGCAAGATGCCCGACCCGAAGCAGGACACGGTGCAGCTGAAGGGCGGCTCCAACCAGGTCGACGCGGGCTTTCTCAGCGCGTGGCTCGACGAGAACGAAGGCAACGACCTGCTGCTGAACGGCACCATCACGATTGTGGAGCCGAAGGAGAAGGGCGAGCACGACGGCGAGCCGGGCAAAGACAACGTCGTCGAGCGACCGGACAACGAGTCGAGCGTCGACGCGCCGGCGCCCGACACTGAGGCGAAGGAAGAAAAGCCGGCTGACGCGTAAGCCGCACACGCAACACCAAACGAGAGGGGAGAACCATGGATCTCGACGCACGCATGCGGGAGCTCAAAACGCTGAAGGACAGACTCGAGGGCCTGTTCGACGGCGGAGCTCTCCGCAAACTGGAAGCGCTCGCCGCGAAGTTCGACGGCGGGCTGCTTGAACGACTCGAGGCCGCGCTCGCGCGCTTCGATGGCGACGACGCCGGCGCCGGCGCGGCCCTGGTCGACGACGTCAAGAAGCACGTCGACGAAATCGCCGAGACGGTCACCGGCATTCAGCAGCAGCTCGACGCGATCGGGCCGAAGTTGAACGCGGTCGAAAAGCTGGCTGACCCGGCCGTGCTCGAAATGCTCGATTGGCTGGCCCGGAACCGGGAGGCGATCGACGTGCTCCTGACGCTCGGGGAGACGGTCGACGACGAGGCCACTACCGACGCCGCCGAGAAGCCCGCGGACGAACAGGCGGGCTCCTAAAGCCCGGGAAACGACCATTTGGCGCCGGCCGGGGCTCTCCCCGGCCTGTGCCAAGTGGGGTTAACCCCGGTTTGGGGTGAACGGGAACCGAACGGCACCGGAACAAACGGAGAGTTCCGGGTTGGTTCGTTCGTGGGGCGGGGGTCAGGCAATGCGCGGTTCCCATGCCCCGGGCCTGCAGCAACTCCTGCACCGGCTTGGCCTGATCCCTGCCGACACCGAATTCAATCGCCGCGCCAAGGCCTATGCCGAAGGCGCGCGCAATCTCGCGAACGCGCACGCCTCCAACGCGCGCAAGAAGGCGAGGCGCAATGGCAACGATCAAGGGCGGCCACAAGCTGCAGCAGTATCTGGCGAAGCTGGCGGCGAAGCTTGACCAGCCCGGCACGTTGCGAGTCGGCTGGCTGGAAAACGCCACGGCGCCGAACGGCGACAATCTAGGCCTGCGCGCCTTCCGTCTCGAATTCGGCACGAGCAAAATGCCGCCGC
>OFQZ01000234.1_pt1 | contig 21570 bp, 9 predicted proteins | sample 1543011 | NCBI WGS metagenome assembly OFQZ01 (sample SAMN07774216, study PRJEB24372) | wastewater metagenome | isolation source: Exp Tend NO 0WW | collected 2016-02 | reverse complement strand
GTTAGGAGCCACAGCAGGAGTTACTGTGCCAATGGTTTCAAGTAATGCTGCGGTATCTGATGCAAATGCTTCTAAAGCATTAACTTGATTAGAACTAAAGCCAAGTAGTTGCCCTACAAGCTTAACAAAACCACGAAAAGCAGCTACTACAGTCTTCTTACTTAGGACTTGTCGTAACCGAGATTCAGTTAAACCATGAGAGATAAATTCGTCAGTATTTTCCAATTGGTTTACTAGGTCTAGCTGAGTAAACTTAGAAATGCTTCCATCCTTCCTAGTATGTTGACTAAGTACTTTCGACTTTAACAACTTGCGTAATTTAAGGTACTGGCCTGCTTTAGCTAAAGTAGCTTGAGCATTTGCTAGTTCAGCTTTGAGACTATTCCACTCCTTAGCCTTTGCAGCTAGTGCATCAGGTTTAGCTTTATCTTTATTAAGCTGCTGTAACTCCCTGAGACTGATAGCTACTTGCTCTTTCAACGAAGCGATAAGTGCATCTTGGTCTGTGTAGAACTTTACAGAATCTTCAATAGCACTACCTAATTCTGCACGAAGCTCTAGCATTTTCATGCCAGCAGGTGTTACTAAATTAATCCGTAAAGCGTCTAAACGCTTCAATGCAGCAACCGCTTCAGGGTGCTCTCCTGAGTTATTCTTGATTGCAGTTCTGAGTGTTTTAATACGACGAGATAATGCAGCATGAAGTAACTCATGGACTGCTAGTGCAGACCTTACCCCACCCTCTGCTTCCTTAGCAGAGTTAATGTGCAAGGTATTGGTTTCTTCGTCATAATAACCATAACCGTCATAGTCACCCTCTGAGTAGATAACCTTAGTAGCTTTATCAATCAATGGGGTAATAGCTTTCAGTACCTCTAACTGAGCTGCTCTCGCTTTAAGGTCATTAATGTCTGTGTTGTTAGTAAGGTGCTCAATGAGACTGGTAATATCAATGACTGCACCCTTAGCTTTACGTAAAAACTTAGCTAGTTCAGTCGTTGGTTTAACGGCTTCTGTTGTGTTCATTGGTGCAGGCTTGCCGTTAAGCTCCGTGTCTAAATCTAGTAAGGCTTTCTGTACTAAAGCTTTCTGCTTCTCAATAGATGCTTTATCTGCTTTAGTTAATTGGTGCATACCACCTTCACCTGCGAACTGGTGAATACTGTAGGTATCAAGCAGTACCTCTAACTTCTGTAAATCCTGTGCTAGTGCAAAGTTAATAAATACACTAATAGCTTCTTCAATATCTGCACTATCTTTAATGTTTACATTAGCCGCTTGAAGCTTAGGAAGTAACCCTCCCTTATAAACTGTCTCACCGTTGATTTTTAAGGCTGTATCCCCCTTAAACATCTGCTCACCCCACAACAGTACTTCCATCTGTTTCTTGGCTTTAGTAATGAGCTTCTGTGCATTCTCCTTGATTGTCGCATCTTCAGACTTCAGTGCTTCTTCTTGAGTAGCCATGAATGCCTTATAACCTTGATACACTTTGACCAACATCTTGGCGTGTTCTAAGCCAAGTTGATAATTGGTCAATGCTTTAAGATGTTCTTCATTCTGTTTCTTAACCCCTTTTAAGAAGTCTTTCAAACCAAAAATAGCAGCATCATGGACATTCAACGCATCCATAAAGCCTTGTACTTTAGCAGCTACAAACGCATCAATACTTTGTATGGCATTGGCTGAAGAAGCTACTCCTGCGTTCTCTTCGACTTCTTTAGTTAAACCAATGTTTCTCGATTCAGCACGAGGAGTACCGTAGAAAGTACTGACTGCACGTAAACCACTAGCAGGCTCACGTTGCATCTTATGTTTGCGTACAGACACACCACTTGGGTTAGTGATACTATCAGCAGCATTCGTTGACTCACTTCCAATAGACAGCGCGGTATTAAACATAGGACGCATAGCAGCTAATACAGCATCTACCTCTGCTATCTCTACTGTAGTCAAACCAAAGTACTCAGCTTCCTGAGCATTAAGCTCCTCAGCCGTGTATTGAACAGTCTTCCCCTTAACCTGTACTTTAGCGTTTACATTCGTGTACTTTCTACTAGCTTTCTTCTCTTCTATCAATTGATTACGCACTACATCGAATAGAGTAAAAGAAGCTTTCTCTACCTCTGTATAGACGTTACGTACCTCCAAGTAATCTTTAGCAAACTCCTCAGTGGCTTGCCATGCAGCCTCACCGTGTAAATCAATAGCAGCTTGCATGAGCGTGTTCTCAAGCTCATTAGAGAGCTTACCTTCAGCCTCTTCATTAAGTAATTGAGGTGCAGGTAATGTCACACTCATACCATACTTGCGTAATACCTTATTCAAGTTATCTTGGAGTGTAGTGGTTTTTAGCTTTACAGTTTCTAGCTTAAGTCGGAGTGTAGCTTTCTCTTCCTCTGTAACTCCCTTTCTACGCCCTGCATCAATAATATCTAAAGCTTCATTAGCCAGCTTATTCATATTCCCATAAATACCTGCTAAGAATCCTCTTGCTAATGCACGTTGTAATGCTGCTTTACCTGCTGAGTAGTTGAAAGGAATAGCCCATATCTTAGCAATCTTCCGCATAGCAAGAAGGTCTCTAAGCTCTCCTGTATCATCCAATATTTCAAATTTAGGAAATAATGCAGTCATGCCTTGTACAAAGTCAGTATTAAGCTTCCCTACAAGGGTACCAACCAAATCCCTTAATTTAGCTGACATGACCTTACCAAAGTCCACGTAGTAATCAGTAATCTTGCGTTTATAGACTTCCTGCATATTGCTTATCTGGACTTGTCCTTTATCTGCAATAGGAAAGATACCTGTCTGTTGACGCATATCTTTACTGATAACACCTGTTAGCACATTAGCCGCAGATACACCATGATTCACACCATCAGAACCAAAACCAATAGTGGTAGTGAATATCTGCTCCTTACTGTCTTGAGCAATAGATAACTCAGCAAGTGCAATCAAGGATTGAAGCGATTGAGCACCCATCTTGCCTTTATCAACAAAGGCAGCAATAGCTTTCTGTTGGTCAGTATTGATAGTGCCTGTCTCTATTAAAGCTCTCATGGCTTCAATAGCACTCTTTGATTCAGTAGTCTCTAGGAATGCTTTCAATGCAGGTACGTAGTAATCACCGTACACTTTATCTACTGTGAAGAACTGGTGTAGGCCAGCTTCAGCTTTAGATAGAATGTCAGCTTTCAAGTAGTCATCTAAGCCCTCTAAACCTTCACCTACTGCTTGGTAGAATAGGTTTAACAAAGCCTCATCTTTGACTATACCTTGTTCATCTTGGCTTAAATCAACCGTAGTACTGAAGCCAGTCAATGCAGCCATTGCTCTGTGAATCTGACTAGACTGGGCACTGAACATATTAGCGTTAAGATGCTGACGTTGGTTCTGTGCAACAAATTGTGTGTCGTAGAACTGCGTATATTGACCGTTCTCGTCTAAGGTAGCCTCTGCCCACTCTAAGCCATTAAGTACAGCCGTCCAATCATTCTGAGCCTTAGCTTGTAGTGAGTCACGCTCAGTCACATGAGTACGCGAGAGAACATGGTCATCAATCCAAATACCTAATAGCTCCTTCAAGTACTGGCTATTCTCCCCCAGCTTCTGCATCGCAGCAAATACTGCTACGGTATTGGTACGCATGGTAAAGCTGTGCTTCTGTGCCTCTGTAAGCAACTCTGCTTGCACACTAGGTACACTAGCATCAGTACCGTTAATTAACCTTTGAGTGAACTTCTTAGGTGACTCCATCTTAGGCATGGTGTAACCCACATCGACACCAAACAAGTAGCTAAGGAATCCCTTAGTATCTTTGTTGGCTTCAATCAATTCATTGACTAATGGGGATTGTAGGATAGGTAAACCATCTACCAATTTAGGTTTATTAGGGGTAAATACCTCTATCTCTTTACCACTAACTACTCTCTTTTCAAGTACGTCCTCAAATACAGAATTACCTTTATGTTCCATCTTGGCATTAGGTCTAACCATAGTGAACTTACTGATTTTAGTCTCTACATCAGTATCTACTTCAAAATCATACTCGTCCTCACTGGTATATGCCTTTGACTTCCGTACTGTTTTTATCGTACTAAGGAAGTATGTTAAAGGCTCACCCTCTAAAGTATCAATAACGATGAAGCCAGCTTTAGCCATTGCCTCCATAGCTAATATACCTAATGAAGTATTCAGTCGGTCTTGTAGTGTTGGGTCTTGGTCTTCACGTACTTTTAAACCAAGTGCTTTGGCTGTGTCTGTTCCTAGTGCCTTAACAACAATAGGCATCTCTTGCCCCGCGAATCGGAACATCTGTTCAATCTCTAAAGGTGCTCTTACACCTTTCTTCAAGCGGAATAATGTCTCCAACTCTTCGTTGGTATTCATCACCTTGTTACCTTGTTTAATCAGGTAACTATAAGCAGATAAAGCCAATGCTGTTACTACGTTCTCATCCAACTTCCTTGTTGATGCCTTTTTACCCATTTCCATATACCCAACAAGGTTCTCCATATTACTGACGTATTTAGCTGCCACTTGAGTATTAAAAACAAGGTTTAGTGCTTTAGAAAATTCAGCATGGAACTTCTTGAAGTGTTCTACTTGCTCTAGTTGTTTTAGAGTTGGCTTTCTACGGTCATTAAGCCAGTCACTTACTTGAGTAAGTGTTCCAAGCCCTTTAAGAAAATCTTTTACAGTCACTAAAGGATTAGCACCTACTACATCTTCTTTAGTGGTGGACTGTGTGAAGTAACCTTTTAGGATGTTACGTAAATTGAAAGGTTTCTTGCGTTCTTCTGCTGCTACCTCATCAGTCACACCTTGAAGCACAGTTACCTTACCGTCTTCAGTTGCTACAGGCTCTACTTGGCTTTCGGTACTGGTTTGTTCCTCTTCAGGTGTAATAAACTTCTTAAACCCATCTACATCTTTTTTAGAACCTAGTACGTGAATCTGTTCTGGTTCAAATGCAATAAACTCTAAATCATTTTGATGTTTTTGCATTTTAGATATACCGCCTTTCCCTAGCACAGAATCATATCCTTTAGACTTTATCTGTTCTACCTCTGCTTCACCTATATCGTCAGTAAGACCTTTAGCTTTGTATGTATTCTGAAAATTAACTAATACTGGATAAGCGTTATCATTTTCAGAAAAATAAGAAGCATACGCAGAAGTAGAAGCTAAAAATATTCCCCCCCTACCTGACTTGAAAGTAACATCATCTTTACTTACATCAGTACCATGATAAACAACATCTTTTACTTTACTATCAGGGAATACGGAATCTAAGTATTGAGAGTATTCCTCAACAGTACCTATTTCAGCTAATTCAGGGGTAGAGTCGTATAGTTCTTGTACCTCCTCCCTAACAGTAATAGATGACCCAGCCTCCTCACTGACAGGTGGAGTAGTATCAGTTTCCCACACATGGTCATTGATTAAGTAATCCAACGCATTAGCGTGAGAAGGCTCACCTAACTCTGCGTAGTAAATAATTGGCTTATCTTTAAGTGCCCCTGATTGGAGTTCACTTCTAATCCACTTAGCCCGTTCATTGTTAGAATTAAGTACCCAATCAATATAGCGTTCTACGCTTTCTTGGGTACTCTTTGTTGCAGTTAACGATGGGTCAGCAGCCAGTAACTTAGGCACAGAACTGAAGGGATTACCAAAATGATGTTTGACACCACTAACTCTTAAACTAAATACACCCCCTAAACTATTGGCAAAGGCAACACCTGCCGCTTGGAGCACATACTTAATCTGTACATTGCCTGTAGCTGTTTTACTGCCTAGCTTTTCATAGATAGTCTTAGCTTCAGTACTAGGCTCTACTTGGCTTTCGGTACTGGTTTGTTCGACTTCAACATTTCCTGTTCCTGTTCCTCCGTCGGACTTGGCACTTTGTTCTTTGATGGAAGTATCGTTGGTGTCTGATGCTCCTCCCACTCCTCCTTCAGTTGTTCCGTTGTCATTGGGGGTACGTTTGGCTTGTAAAAGGGCATTGTTTCTTTCCTCAATTTGAATGATGTTGCCATAGACAGCAAGTAAAGCATCGTACACAGTTTTAGGTGTATTACTATCTAAGAGTACCTGCGAAGCATCACTGATACCTTTATTGGTTTCTGTACTCCAAGCGTAAGGTGTAACCTTAGCCCACTCAGAAACAACACTATGAGTTAAACCATAAGCCAATAACTCTTGAACTTGTGCTACAGGATTTTCGTGTCTTACGATATTCCTAAGTGCTTGTACAATGCTATCCTGAGATTCGTTAGGCTGACTATCTAGGTACTCATTTACTGCATCCACTAAACTTAGTAACGTCTTATACTGAGTGCCCTCAAAGTTACTGTTTAAGTAACCTACTGTAGCCGCGTGAATAAACTCATGCACTATAGTCTCATACAAGTCACTTACCACATTACCGTCTTTACCTACTTTACCCTCTGGGTTAATGAAGACATTTGCTTGTCTTGCGTTATCGGGGTCAAATACTGTCTTACCAAAGGTAAACTTAGTAACCTTTAATCTTGTAGGGATTTGTGAGACATCCTTAATAAACTGCACAAGAGTATTAGGGAATAGGTTGATACTTAGGTCTAGTAAGGTGTCTAAAGTTGCTTTTGTCTCTGCGGGTAGTAAACCTGAATGACTCTGTTTTAACTCAGCTACTACATCTTTAGCCTTACCACTAACAGGTGGAGTAGTATCAGTAGTCTTAGCCTTTGGTTCAGCTTTAGTCTCTACAGGAGTATTTTGCTCGGTAGAGTTCCAAAGAAAACTCTCAGGTATTGCACCATTTATCACTTGCTCAGGTGTAAAGGTTTCTAACTCAAAACCCTCTTTAGGTAAATGCTCTACAATGATGTTATGTACGATGTCTGAGGATATTTTCTCTTCGTTTCTAGTATAGCGCACTACCTCATAGGAATTAAAACCAGCATTTACAGCATTTTGAACTAATGCTTTAACTGTCTCAAAATCTTCTTTGGACAGTTCCCCAACAGGTATCCCATCTATTTTATCAAGGAAAGTTAACTCTACATCGGTAATCGAGTTTCTTCTAACTGCTGCATCATTCCCTAATACTTTATTTTTAGCAAGAACCCCTATGTCTTCACCCTTTAACAGAGCAAGTACAGTAGGGGAGAGTACCTCGTTTAAATCTGCATAGTTTGTGTCTCTCAAATACTGCTGCCCTTTTACAAAAGCAGCTTGTATGTACATTAAACCAACAAGTTGTACCAATTTCCCCAATTCTGTTGTAAGCAAATTTTTTACCTGTGTGAAATCTGCAATAACGTCTAAGGCTAAACTTCTTGTTCCTTTGGTTGGGTTTTTAACTTTAAGCTCACTAAATATACTCTTTAATTCAGGATACTTATTTAAGTAAGCTCTGAGGTCATCGTTATTTTGTGAATCTACGTAATCCTCTAAAAAGTTTATATGTTGGGTTAGTCTTACTAAATTACGGAGCTTATTGGCAGCTTTGGTCAGCTTAATAATGTTTGGGTCATTTTTAGCCTGTTTAGTGAAGTATTCAATATACCCGTGTACCGCGAATAGCCCGACAAAGCGTGCATAACTTGTTAGCCTTTTTTCACCCGCCTTAACTTCTAAAACTGTTTCTATAACATCTTTGACTACCCTAGCTACATCTTCGTCAGCCAATAACTCTCCTAAGTACCCATACTCTTTTACCAAGCCCTCAACAGTCTCAGGAGCTTGTTCATCCCCCTCTGTAACATCAGGAGTATCTTGGCTTGGTGTAGCAGCTTTGTTACTTTCACGAATCTCCATGAGAATACGTGGGAACTCTTTACCCCAAATACTCTTATCTTGGGTATGGGTAATAGCAGCATCTCCTGTCTTCTGTAATAACTCCATCGCGTCTTTGTTCTGCTCAAAAGAAGCAGTCATTAACTTTTCCATCAGACGAACATTGGCATTGTCTGTAGTCTTAGTGCCCCTGTTACCTGCAATCTTTTTGTTCTCTGTACCTGCATACTTATCGTAAGTCTGTTGGTCAAAACTACCTGACTTAAGGGTTTGATAAGCATGTTCAACAGACTGATACTTCTTAGTCCCGAAGGTAAATGGACGGGTAGTTAAGTTAGATAGTCCTGCATTTTCATTACTACCTGCCCATACATTGATAGAAGCCTCAGACTCAGCATTGGTAGGTACACCAGACTGCACAGGAGCTTCAGGAGCAGGGGTTACTACTGGAGCAGTAGTATCACTTGGTTCAGTAACAACAGGTGTATCCACAGTCGGTGCTATGCTTGTATCTACTGGCTTAGGTGTCACTCCTACAAAGCTCTCAGCTACACCTGATAACGCATTGAATCTGTCCTGTATTAACTGAGTCTCATCGTTAATCTGAGTAATAGCTCCAGTTGAGTTTGAATTGATATGGACATTGAATCCCCCTACCTTACTTAGCGCATCTTTGAGTGCTTTACCTTCTAGGAAAATCACACCATCAGCATTCTTACCTGCGCGTACTTCTTGTGCTGTGAATGGCACGAATCCCCAAGTACCATCTTCAGTCCTGACTACTCGTATCTCTTTGTATGTGCCCTTCTGTACTAAACCAAAGGCTTCATTGATAGCGTCCCTCTTGGCAATATGGTCATCAGTAAACGCACCTAAACCATCTAAAGCCAATGATGCTAATTGCTCATTCTTAGTAGCTACTGCGGTATTAACCATGTCTGTGTATTGGTTTAATCCACGATGAGACTCTTGAATGGTCTTACCTTTATAACCATTGAGGATGTTATCAAACACTTGGCTTGGGTCTTGTACTGCGGCTAGTTCACGTTTGGACTTAGACATTAACCGTAAGCTATTACGCTGCTGTTCATTGAATACAGGGCTAGTAGCCAATAGGTCTAAGTCATCATTGGAGTACTTAGAGAAGTGACGTGTTACACGGTCTAAAGCTTCCTGTTGTGCTGTAGTGTCTGTGCTTTCTACTGAAGCCAATGAAGAGGTAGGTACTACTTTCTTGACTGGATTACCGTCTGTATCGGTGTAATTAACGATTACCTTCTCAATGCCATCAGCCAGTACTTTAGCTTCCCCTTCAACTTGAACAGGAATCTGAGTATCACCTACAGTCATTACTGTACTGGTTTGTGGTTGAGTCAATGTAGCAATATCTGCCTTAGCCTGTTCTTCAGTAAACTGTGTACCTTGCTGAACATCTCTGTGTTCTTGAGCTGTTACCTGTGCATCAAGGAACGCTACATACTGGTCTGCTAATGTAGAGGACTTAGTAGTTAACTCACTGTACTCCTTACCTAGTGCTTCAATCTCAAGCTTCTGAGCATCTGTTGTTTGGTCAGAAGGAGGCATTGCTTTCAATGTTGCTTGGATACTCTTAATCCGTTTTTCTACTGAAGCCCTAGCAGTATTCAAGTCAGTCTCTATTTTACTTACACTGGCTTCAGCTTGAGTACGTACTGTTTCATCATTACTCTCAAGATTCTTTAACTGAATGTTAAATGCTTGTGCAGGGTTATAGTTCTTATGCTCTGGGTTACTTAGAGTCTCAAATGACTTAAGACTAGCAGCATCTTTAATCTTACCTAAGCCAGAGGAAATATCAGAGAAGCCCCCACTGACTAAACTAGGTGCATTCATCCCTGCACCCATAATAGCTCCTGCCAATGTACCTAATGGCAGCTCTTGCCCTAAACCTTCTAAAGGGTCTTTACCCATTGTCACATTGGGGATGATGCTTTCACCAAAGGTTTGTGCAAACTCTTCAGCACCCTCTTGAGCAGTAGCTCCAACAGGTCTAGCCAAAGCAGGTAACTTCATAGCCGCTACTTGAGAGGCTGCTCTACCTAAACCAGCAGCGTCTATATCCCCTATGCCTACTTTTGATGCTGCTTTACCGAAGCCAGTACCAATTAAGCCTGTAGAAGCGGCTACTCCTAATGCACCTAGTAACTCTTTACCACCAGCAATGCCGTCAGGTGTTTGACTGCGCATCTGCTCTAGTACAGTCAATCCTGATACAGAACCTTCACCTACCCCTGCTGCAAGGAATGGACTACGTGTAATAGCCAACTCCCCTATTGATTTACCTGCCATCTCTGCGGCAGCTACTTTACCTATCTTGGCTACATTGGCTGCTTTCTCTAAAGCCAGTACACCTCTTGATACAAGCATTGAAGGTAGTAAGTACCCACCAGATTCAATAGCACCTCCTAGAGCTAATGAAGGGTTCTCAAGCAGGTTATTGAAACCATGCCCAATAATGTTAATGTTCTCACTTAATGGTTTATCCCAACTGGTTTGATACTTGTCTGCCCGTTTAGTAGCTGCATCTTGGTACTGTTTATCAAAACCAGCACTGAAATCTTTAAGCTGCTGTTCTGTAGCACCTGCCTTCTGTAAGTTGGCAATCTGTGTTTGATAGCTATTTACCCAACTATCTTGGAATGCTTTGTCTTCTGCTGCTGTGTAACCTGACTGATACTCTTTCTCTTGAATCTTACGCGCATCACTAAACATAGCATTGTCTATAGCTTGTTTAGCCCGTTCAGGGTCATAGCCAATCGTGTCATGTAAACCTTTAGCAATGTAGCCAATACCCACATCCATAGGCTCAGGAATAAGGTCAGGTCTGACAGCATGTCCTGCATCCATAGCCCACTCAAAGGGCTTAGAAGCAGCAGATAATGCAAGGTCAGCAGCACCTACAGCTACACCACCAACGATAGTGGGTATCTTGAGAGCACTGGCAGCAGCATCTACTAGAATGTCCCCTACTGACTTAGTAGGTATGGCTTCTGTCACTGTGTCTTTACGGTTTAGAGCCTGTTCAAACTGCCCTGTCAATGTGTAGTCTTTACGGGCATGTAAGGTTGAAGGAGTATTAGCCCACTCATCCAAAGTAGTGTTAAGTTTATTATTCTGTCTTTCACTGGCTTGAATGTACTTCTCAAAAGGATTGGGCATTTTTAATTACCTAGTTAAGTAAATCGTATTGCACCAAGTTTATACTTAATTAAGTAAGTATGTCAGTAGGGCATGAGCACTTACCTGATTAACTAATTTACTGCCCCTATAAATTGAGCTAGTATTCTTACTACTATTTAGGGGAACGGTTATGAACAAGCAGGATAGAGTTGCAGTTGTAATTACCGCTTTAATGGGAATGCTTATACTTTTTATGCTGACATTAGGTAGTAGCTCTGGCAACGATAATGGAAAGTATGGTGCATTTTGTGTGTTGCTAGGGCTAATCTCGTACTGGTCTTATCGTTTTATTCAGAATGATATTAGCTTTCTTAGAGTTAAGGATGATTAGTTAAACACTTACCCCTAGTAGAACTGTAGTGCTGGGGGTAAGTGTGTGTCTATGTAAGGCGACTAAACTTTAATCCCCCCCTGCGAAGTTGTTCTGATTACGTTGGAACATAAGTAGTTGTTGTTCTAGCTGCTTACGTCGTATAGGGTCAAGCTTTTTATTTTCTAACTTACCTCGTATTTCAGCTACGTACTTATCAGCATTTAAAGCGTCTAGTACGCCTAACTTTGCCTGCTCCAAATGTAATCCTACCACAGCTTTTTGGAATGTTTGGATGTTTGCAGAGGAGGGGCTACTAGCTGATAACTTCTCTTTAAGTGTGGCATATTCTGAGAGCGCACTTAGTCTAGTCTCGTCTGCTGCTGTCAATTTATACTTACTACGCGGTGTTCCTGCTGCGGTATCAGCAGCAGGATTTAACGCTATTCCTAAACCCCCTCTATTTTTGGCACCATTCAGAAGTAATGCTGAGGGGGTATTTTTAGTAGCCTCTAGTCTAGCTGCCTCCCTCTCGCTTTCTGTTGGAGTCTTATCAGGAACTACCTCGTTACTAGGTATGCGCCCTACTTGGTAATTAACAATGTTGTTGGCTGCTTCTTCTGAGTATCCATCCACTCTCATTAGTTTTGAAACCGCATTTTGTATCAATGCCTTCTCTTCTGCCATTGTAGCCTGCTCTTGCAAGGTGTTGGTATTAATGGCCTCTTTTAAGAAAGTTGCATAATCCTCCTCCTCTTTTGCGCTAGGGAACCATGTATGAGAATTTGTTACGTTATGGGCTGACTTTGCTCTATCTGTCACAGAGTCAACAATACTTGCCTGCACATACTCAGGCAAACCAAGAAATTGTTTATCTTTTCTTGCCAGTTCAACTATCTTCCGCATGGGTGAAGAGGTTAATCCTATCCACTGTTTGTTTTTAGGTGGCTCTTTACCTTTACCTGTTTTCCCTGTTTCGAGTTCCCAAGCACCGATGGAAGTGTAGCGGTGCTGCTTCATAGAGTTGTCTTTTCTGGTTCTACGCGCATTAATTAAGTCTTTAGATAGTGCGTCTAAAGTACCATTTACACTATTTTCGTAACCTACTTTTCTCCCTTCACTCCTTGCCGCATTAGCCCTAATTCTTTCAGACTCAGCGTTCTTCTGAGCTACTGCTAACATTCCTGCTTGGTTAAGAACACTTGCTTTAGAGGCAGCAGTACTCTGCTCTGAGGCTTCATTAGCTAACTTCGGCTGTACCCGTAAATACGGCTCTTGTGCCGTGAATAAGTTATTAGCATTAGTTAACTGAGTCAGTTGTCCAGTATTTACTTGATTAGTTAGCATTGCCTTTGCATCAAATCTGTTTAACTTTACTGCTTCTGCTATGAGTGCAGGACGTTCTGACTCAGGGGCAGTAAAGATACGGTTCATCATATCATTCGTATCAACAGCTTGTTGGTCAGTTGCTAAACCAAGTGTATTACGCTTCAAGGCTACAGCATCACCTGCTCGTCTAGTCAGCTTATCAACCGCACTATCTCTGTAATCATTAACCTTAACAGCATCATACTCATTAGCTAAAGTAGCCTGTAAGTTCTTGAAACCAGTATTGAAAGCTTCAGACTGTAATTCTTCAGGAGTCTTAGCACTGTTGATATAGTCCTGTAAAATGGCATGACTCTTATTACGGACTACCGTTTGGTAGTCCTTAGCAGTATCTTTCAAGCCAGCACCAGCATCTTTCAAGCTCTGTATAGCTTGAGCAAATAGACTGTTACTCTCACCCAAATTGGGTGCAGCAACATTGTTCCAATTAATAGCCATGTTACTTCACTCCATATTTAGCCATGTAGTCAGCAACACTCATAGCATTTGTAGGGTCTGCACTAACCCGCACTCTCTGAGCATTCTCTAGCTGTGCATTGGTAGTGTTCTTAGATGCTTCAAAGTTCTTAGCAAAGGATTCCTTCTGAAAGTTCAGATTTTCTTTACCTAGCTTGAGTGCCTTGTATGCACTGATTGCACCTACTGCTGAATTGAATAAACCAACACCTGTATTGATTTTATCAGTCATAGCTATTGGCTTAATACCGCCTGCACCTGTACCAAGATTCAAACCAGTAGGATTCCCCACTATCCCACTAGTGTCAGAGTTCATCCAATCTAGGTTCAACCCAGAAGTACTACCCCCAACTGTAGGAGCCAAAGGCATACCTGAACCTATCGCTAACTGTTGTGGGGATAAACTAGACAGACTAGGCATACCACTAAACGGGATATTCTGTGGAGCTTTTACAAGTGTCTGTAAGTAGTCGCTCATAGAGGGTATGGACATACCTGTATAAGCGTTAGGTGTAGTGGCGTTAGTGCCACCAAAGTTATACTTCAATTCGCCCATCGTCGTCACCTCTCTGAGATTTGTTTAAAAGCTGCTGTAAGTTTGGAGGTTGCATCATTATCTCAACGTAGTTGGAGACAAATCCCTGTAGTGTTTCAATGACATTCATTGAACCTTTTGCCATGTAATCATCAGGAGATTCCCCAAGTGTTATGAACACTTTACTGCGGTCACTTGATACTAGCAACTCTAATTCCAACGGTATTAACGGGTCGCCTAATAGCTCTTTAGCTTTAGATAATGCTGCCTGTTTCTCTTGGGCTTCAGCAGAGAATGCACTGGCTTCCTGCTGTAGTTTCTTGTACTGGAACTCGTAAGTCTTCGCGGTAATTTGGAAGGCAAGCATGGATACGGTCATTAGCTGAACCGCAGTTAAGTTTAATAACTTAACATCAACGCTGCCTCTCAATGCCCCTAAGATAAATGCAACTGCTGCTACAAATGCTGCAAACTTACCACTAATTATCCCAGTCTTAACCAGCTCTGTAATGATGATATTAATGAGCGCACCTATGGCTATATTCGTTGCTAGGTTTATTAAGAAAGTACCAATACCTGCACCTGCACCTGCTGTAAATACGGTAATAACCACAGCAACAACTACCATGACTACTTTAAAAGCACCTCTGGCAAACCATGCTGTTTTAATGACTTTCGTTAAATTAATAACCAGATAAAAGCATTTCCCGAAAAGTATTTCTTTCTCGTTACTGGATAAATAAACAACTACTGTTTTATCTATAGGGATTACTAAGTTATCGTCGGTACCTGCTGAACTTGTGAAGAACCCTTCAAAGGAATGGGTACTGACTGCACCGAACACTTTAACTTCCTTGTATGTTGTTAGAGTGTCCTGATAACGATAAACATGATAAGCAGGTAGTAGGGTAAAAAGACCTGCTGACAGTGCGCCCCTACCCGTGTTTGCTGCATAGTGGGCATCAGTGTAAACACGTTTCGCATTGACGTACTCAGAGTTGTAAGTACCTACTGTGCCAATAGTGCCTGTGACTGTCGTAACATTGACTGCATTGAAACCAACATAATTAGAGTACTTAGCATCTTTAATCTCCAGTACCTTACCTATCTTTGCTCCTGTGCCTGCCAATGCACCTGTGGTGACGGACGTAGTTAAATCGTCGTACATCTTCTGCCAGTAGCGGTATTGGTACTCAATGATAACAGGGTCAGTGGTATTCATCGGTGCAGCAATAGTTAAGAACATCTGTCTTACATCACCTATCGGAGTACTCTCTGCAACAGACGAGTGTAGTGAAGCACTCCACTCAACCCAATCAATGCCCATTAACTTAGCTAATCTCTTACTGGACTTATACTCACTGGAGCTGGTGCTAAGAGTGGTAGGTAAGCTTTGGCTATTCAAGCGAGAATACAGTCTAGGGTAGAATTTCCCTGTAGCTACACTCATCTCAAATAAGTCATCAAGTGCTGAAATAGTTCCAGAACCATGCTCATAAGTTAAGTAAGCAATGTGTGTTACCGCGCCTACAACATAGGTGTAACACGCCTGAATGTAATCGTACTCTTGGACAAAAGCGTCACTCCCAACAATGGTTATAGGGGGTGTATCAGGCGCAGAGGGCAATGTTGCAACAGCACTAGGAATGTAATCCAAGAAGTCAAAACTAAAGGATTCAGTATGCACAATCTCAGTAATGGTTTTATCTGTACCCACTGTAGCAGGTGAGCCATTGGTGTAAGGAACAGTCTTATCTAAGCCAGCAGATGTATTCGCTGCTGCATCCACCACAATGGTTTTAACCACATCACCTGCGGTAAGTGCAGTACCAAAGGTATAAGTGAAGTACCCTGTACTACTTGCGGTGACTGTCGTAGTAAGCACCGTGTTCACAAGTATCTGTACTGAACTGTCCTTCTCAGCATACCCATCAATACTTGTCGTGCTGAGAGTATTGACTACTGCATCAGGAGGGTCTGTTACGTCAGGTATAACTTCAACGTACTGGTAAGAGAACTCAGCATAAGCATCAGTTACATCGGTATCTACATCAGGAGAGACAGATGCAGCACCTAAGTTTTGGCTTCGGGCAGTACACTCCCCACTCTCTGTAGAGTACCCGTACTGCTCCATTACAGAACCTGACTCAGTACTTTGAACAGTAGCAGAACCAAAGACTAATTTACCTGTCTGAAGGTAACAGGGAAAACCCTCTGTAATGCTTAAGGCTTCTAATTCATTGGTTGTTGGATTGTACCCATATTCATCTTCTAATTTCTTCCACATGAAGTGTTGATAATTAGCATCCCCAATAAATGCGTACACCATAGTCACTGTATGGCCTGATGTTGAATCAAGATACGCTTTGACTGCGGTAGATAGGTTTACCCCTTGTACTGTGGCTTCCCCTGCCGTTGGCAAACCATAGGCGTAGTGACCGCTATTGGCATAGTTGTATGCCTGCTCACAACGACGAGGTAAGGCTCTCTGTGAGTATTCAATAAGGTAATTGGGTAAGGACTTATCTGATATTGATGTGGAAGTTTTGCCTGCACCCTCTAAGATGTAGTGCATTACTGCAATCTGAGATGACAGGATAATGCTGTCATCATCAGACATTCGTTGAATAGCTGTAAACGCTTTAGTTTCACGTTTGGTACTAAAGATACCCCCCATTACGCTGACAGACCTGCGAGTAATGCGGCAACTGCTATACCAATATCCTGCTCCCGTAATCTGTTGGATTCAAGCATTTCTGCCGTATCAGGGTCTTGGTTGCGTCTTACGTTCCAAGTATCAATCATAATCTTAGCCGCTTTCTGTTCTGCATCACGTTCGTAGTTTTCGGCCTGCTTAACCATTAACGCATTCTGCACACCCATGACTGAGTTTGCAGCAGGTGTGCTAACGGTCTGAGCTAATTCAGTGGCTTTCTTCTGAGTGTACAAGTCTGTTTGTGCATCAACACTGGCAGTCTGAGCCTCTGTATGACTTAACTGGGCAGGCAACAGGTAAGTGGTTGTAAAGGCTGCCTGAGCAGTCTGTGCAGTCGTCCCTGCGGTTTGTGCAGTTAATTGAGTCAACTGTGCAGGCAATAAGTTAGTTGTGGTGTAAGTTGCTTGAGCAGTCTGTGCTGTTGTGCCTGCAATCTGTGCTGTCAACTGGTCAACTTGTTTTGGTAGTAAGTTAGCTGTGGTGTAAGTAACTTGAGTTGTTTGCGCTGTAACAGAGGCTTGGTTACGTTTAATTAACTCAACGTCTTCAGGTAACTTGAGAGTCACCTCAGCATTTACTTTATTGGTTTCTGCCTTAACCTGACAGGTTTGAGCATCCGTCAAATGACCTTGTTTAATACTGATAACAGTGTCAGTAGTCACTTTATTGGTTTGAGCAATTAACTGGTCTTGTTGGTTCTTAATGACCTTCACATTCTCAGGAAGAACGTAAGTTGTTTCATAGAGTACTTTAGCTGTCTCTGCTTCAACCTGACTCTGTTGGCTTTCAACAAGGCTTGTCTCTGCAATAAGCTTGGTTTGTTGTAATTGTGTGAGTTCAATAACCTCTTGCATCTGTTTAAGCTCTAAAGCTAGTTTAGCTTTACTTAAACAATAGGCAGTTGCTTGCCCTAAGAAACTGGTAAGGGCTTGAGAATAGACAGTGGCATAAGCTGTACCTGTGATACGTCCACTGGTGAACTCACGGTCAAGATGTAACCGTAAGGTTTGGAGTAGTACATCAAATACACCAGTCCCCGTTAGAGAACCTGTGGTTAGTTCGTCAATATTTAATGCGGTGGATACTGCGGTATTCTCAATAGTGACGGTCATGTACTACTCCAAGTTATTTACTCAATGCTGTTACGGGCTTGCTGTGCTTTGGCTAAGTTCTTCAGTTCTTGCTCAGTTAACGGAGGCAACTCTTGAATTGCATACGCAGTAACTAAACGAGATTCAGCACCAGATTCACGGGTAGCTGGAATGGTCATACGGAACTTACGATTACGAATTTCATCAAGCAATACGGCTTCAATGTGGGTAGGTACACCGTAAGGAATAAACCGTTTAACTTTCAGTACGCGGTTACTAATCTCAAAGAACTCACCACGATAATCACGCTTCAATACATCCATTGGGGTAATCGTTACACGTAGTAAACGTGTCGCTTGTTTACGCATTTCAGCAATGGGGTTGACTGGTCTAACAGGTACTTCCACTACTTCATCATCAACTGCTAAGGCTTCATTGATACGTTGTTGTAATGTCGTTGCAGAGATATTGCCGTTGTACTTCAAGCCCATCTCATCTGCTTGTGCTTTCAATTCTTCTAAACTTTTCATGCTAAATATCCTAGAGTAAGGAGGCACTCCACTTACCTACGCAAGTAAGTAAGTGGAGGACAAGTAGATAATTACATCTTACCTACGGTTTTGATTAACGCTAAACGCTCACCACGTAACAACAAGAAACCGTACCACCACTCGATAGACATAAAGCCTTTCTTACCAAATGGGTTATCCAAGCTGTAAAGCTCATCAGGTTTCATGTTCTTGGTTTTGAACTTGTTGGATTTACCATCAGTATTGAAACCAATAGTAGTGAAGGACTCTTCACCAACAACCAAGATTGGGAACACATCCAACATACCGTTCGTATCGTAGAACGTAGCAGAAGTGCTGTAACCACCTTGACCAGAGAAGCGAACCATATCAGGCACAATGATGAAACGGAAGTCACCAATACGGCCACGCTCACCTGTCAACACAGTAGTACCAGCAGCGTAGGCTTCTACAGGGATGAATGCAGGATTACCATGTAAGTCTTCCATCGCTTCCAATGTAGGAATCAACTCAGAGCCAATGTACGCTACACGGCAAGCAGGGATGACTTTAGTATCAACTAAGCGCGTACCTGTGATAACAGTTGTCTGTTTAGGGCAACGGTTGTTATCCAAGTCAATGCTTAACTGCATAAGGTCACGATAGGTCAACTCATCGTTCTCATTCAACGTGTAGTTGTTAGTCGCATTACCTGTGTAACGCACAACACCAGCATTGTTGATTAAGTCAATCTGCAAGGCATCTTCGGTAATCTTCATCGCTGCATTCATTAATTCACGGTTAGTGTGCATTAACAAATCAGCATCGGTATCGAAGTTCAACGAATCCGCAGTATAACTCGCATGGAAACCAAAGTTCTCCATAGTGCCAGTTAAGTCGATACGGGTCATACCAACACCGTTCACTTTACCCGCATTTTCATGGATTAAAGGAATCTTGTTTGGAATCAAACCAATATCTTTACTAGAACCGTACAAGTTACCAGAGCGTCGAATCTTAACAGAACCACCAACAATCTTAGCTGCTGCTGTAGCTGCGGCTTCAGTGGTGTAGTGGATGTTCAACGAGTCACAGGTAATCACGTCTTCAAGAACAGTGAAAGTACCACCAACAATGGCTGTGTTAAGAACAGTTGCCATCTGAGCATTGGTTTTAGAAGTACCTGCGGTAGCATCACCACCAACTGCAACTGCACCGACTTGTAACTTCCAACGAGAAGTGTTGGCTACACCGTTAGCACAGTAAACGTAATCACCAGCAGCATAAGCACGTTTAGTAGTCACAGCACCAGCAGCTTCTTGGTCTTTTGGATTACCAATTAAACTAGGAATAGCCAGTGTGTACTCAGTAGTAGCGATAACTGCACCAGCAGCATCAAGACCTTGATCGTTGATGTTGGAGTCATCAAGGATAGGTAAGTAGTGGAAACGCTTAATTTCTTTACCCATGTTCTTAGGCATAGAGGTAACGTCAGCTAACTGACCGAAGAACATCTCACGACGCGCTTCAATAAGGGCTTTACGCTCATAGGCATGAGTCGTGATTTGCACACCAACTGAAGAAGGAGAACTGTCAGTAGGAGCATTATATTGCTGTGTCATAACTTAGACCTCGTTAGAGACCTGCTTGGGCGAGGTGTTTCATAAACTCCTCATCACTCATAGCAGGTAAATTAGTTGTAGAAGGCTTTGATTCAACTTTGGTTTGACGAGGAGGAGCTGCCTGTCTGCGTTGCTCTGCCAACTTCTGTTGTTGCACATTAGGTTGGGGAACAGCGACAGGGGGAATAACAACAGGAGCCTGTACAGTCGAAGGTGTCTGAGGTTGTGCAGCTTGTAATCTGCGTTCAATCTCAGCGTAAGCTTGAATATCTGTCATGCCATCTAAACGTCCCAAAGCTCGCTCGTACTGCATGACACTATCAATCTTAGCAAATGTACCATTTGCCACTTGAGCATCAAGAACACGAAGTAACTGTGGATGTTGGGCTACGGTTTCACGGCTACTGACATCCCATTGTTGGCCTACTACTGCAATGGTTTGACTGAATGATGCAGAGTTAGCTTGAAGGTCATCAAGGGTACTCTGTAGTGCATCGTCAACTTCATTAACAACAGGAGCCACAGGAGCGTAGTCTTTACCCTGCTCAACATCGAAACCATACAGGTCAACTTCACTGTCTTTCAACAGCTTGGCAATCGCTTCAGGCTTCTTGTTCTTCAGGTCAATCAAGTAAGCTAAGTCATCTTCACTTAACTTGTTTTCTTCAAGTAACTTACCAATCCGACGTAGGGGTTTAATCTCCGTCATCTTTTTAACGTAATCAGTTCCCTTCTGCATAAGCGAGATAGCATCATTAGGGTCAAGTACTTGGAAGTCTTTACCATTGGCCTTAAACGGCTTAGTAATAGTTTTGAAGAACTCTTCGTAGTCCACCTGAGCTTGCGTCTGCGTTTCAGGTTGAGTATCTGCTGGAGCACTTTCAGTAGTGGTTTCAGCAGCAGGAGCAGTTACTTCAGCTTTGGGTACAGGTACTACTTCACTCGCAGGAGTTTCAGTGTTTGGCACAGGAGCAACTGTCTCTGCACTATTAACACTGTTTAAAAAATCCTCGTCAGACATTGCAGCGAGTTCTTCGCTGTTATCTTGTTCTGGGATTTCCACTGACATAATTAATCCTCATCGTTGTTAGATAAAAAGACATTAGCTTCTCTAATACTCTGAGCAGCTTCCGTACCCTTTACAGTTAGTTGCTGTAAATAGTTTTGGACATAACTAATCGCGTCTAACTCACGTACCACTTCATCGTATTCAGGACTTGGTTTGCTAAGTGTTGCTAACTTTAAAACCAATGAATGAACCTGTTGGGTAAACAGGTTAGTCTCAAACACCAGCTTAAAAGGTGCAGTTAGTTTCAACTGCACTATTGCATCACCTAGAGCCACTTCCTGACGGTGCTGTGCCAGTAAGTTATTTACGTCTATATCAGTCATGCTTATACACTTACTTATTTAAGTAAGTAAATTAAATAGTAATTTAACTAGCCTGTCTAGTGCTTTGATTACCGCCAAGCTGTGAGCTTGCCATCATCTTAAGCAATTCAGAGTTATGCTGAGTCTTTTGTGCATCGTTAGCTAAATCCCCTTTAACCTGCTCTCGCTCAATTGCACCTTGATTGGCTAAGGTCTGTTTGTCCAATTCGCGTAGATGACTCTCCCCTGTTTGGTTCTGTACAAAGTCCTGAGACTTCAAATCAGCCTCACCTTGTAAGTTCTCTGCACGAGCTTGTTCAACACCTACCTTCGCACCTTGTACTTGAGACTTAGCTGCTGCCTCTTGTGCTTGAGCATTAAGCAATGCAATCTCAGCCTGTAACTTAGCCATCTCCAATTGTTGAATCTGTTCCTGCATTGGGTCAGGCGGAGCTTGGTAGTTCTCAATACGATTAGCCAAGTCAGGCATCTTACGTAACCGTGCAATCTCAGACAGAATAACTTGAGCCAAACCAAGTCCCATTGTATTGCCCATTGTCT
>OFQZ01000233.1_pt1 | contig 21571 bp, 33 predicted proteins | sample 1543011 | NCBI WGS metagenome assembly OFQZ01 (sample SAMN07774216, study PRJEB24372) | wastewater metagenome | isolation source: Exp Tend NO 0WW | collected 2016-02 | reverse complement strand
AGTTCTTCAATAGTCACCGCGTTGTCTATCGCGTTGAGTTTTTCTTTGAGTTTTTGGAGGGCTTCGGGTGGCATATTGACAGATTTTATGTGAGGAGTAGCGTTAGGGGTATGGAAATATTACTCCTATTGATACTCATAGTGCTGTGTCCTCCTGTTGGGATACCAGTCGCAATGTGGTGCCTTTGGGCATTGTGCAGAAAGTAGTTCATACTATTTAGTCATATTGATTATCCTCTGCACTTCTGGGGAAAACTTCGTGTCTTTTACGAAGTTATTTATGCGCGTAGCATTATTCCCGACAACTGCATCCTGAGTTTTCTCTAATACTTTTCTTACAAAGCCAGACTTTCCTTCGTTAAGAACTTGAAGAAGTGAAAGACCTTGATAATCTCCTACGTTTTTCATTGCAGTCAAAGCTAGGTCTGCTTCTTTTATCGCATCATAGCCTGTTAGCTCTTTGAGTTTTATTAAGAATTGCCTTGCCCCTGCATCAGAATTAGACATGATTGCACGTTTCACAGTTGCACCTCCTTTTATCTTGTCTCCGAGCATCCCGTCTTTACCGAGTAGTGAGTCTCCAACATCGTTAAGTTTTTTGTATGTACTGTATTGAGAGCGTAGCCCACGATAGATTTTATCTTGTGCGGAAATTGCCCCAACAGTCTCATCCTTGATTTCCATAACTGCATTTTGGATTCGAGTATTTGCTGTTGCGTTTTCTTTGAAGTTTCCGAAAGCATCTTTTGCATCATGTAGATACTTATCCCAAGAACGGACAAAATCCAATCTTTCTCCGATAGTTGCTCCTCCCTTTTGGAGTTTATCAAAGTCATCTACCAATTTACGAACTACCTTTGCGTCAGCACCATCAATTCCATATTTAGGGTTTTCAAAACTCTTTATTGTGTCAGTAAACTTGGTGTATGCCTTGTCTCCTATTTCTAGTTTTTGGTTTGTATACTTTTTCTCAATATCACCCATTTTTGCTCCAACTGCTTGGCGTTTTTTGTCTGCAAAACTAAGTGCTTTGTCTACCCGTTGCCCGACTATTTCAGTAGGGTCATTAAGTGGGTTGCGATTGTTTTTATACTTTTCTGCTTCTTGGGTAAACTTATTCAGTGATGTTTCAGTAGAACTTTGCATTTTTGCGTATTCTTCGGGAGTAACATCAGAGAGTTTCTTTAACTTTCCTCCTACTGATAATTGAGTTTCAGGAATAGCCCCTGCTTTTTTAGGATTAAGGGAGATTGCAGTAGCATCAGTTACATCAGGGCGAGTGACGCTTGAACCAAAATCATCAATTGTACTTATTACTCTGTTTTTTACTGCACTAGTAGCGCTGGAGAGAGCATTTACTCCTGTTTTAACATCACTTACCATAGTTCCAAGTGCATTTTTTGTTGCATCAATCGGATGTAAGTCAGAAACATTTGAACTAGGGGCAAGACCGAGAGAAAGGAACGATGCAAGATTTGCAGTATCTCCAATAAGTGCCGCTTTTTCAGGGTTTTGCTTTGTCCATTCATCGAGTTGAGATTTGAGAGCTTGAGCAGTATCTGTATTTGCAATTGCGGAAACAACTGGCTTAACTACAGGGGCAACTGCTGTAGTTATCGGGGAAGCGATAGCACCTGCAACTCCACCACCAATAGCACCTACGTCATGGGCTACATTAAGTGCTGTATTTTTAAGATTTGTTGAAAGTGGAAGATTTGTATTGTATGCGTTTGGTATTAATGCATTAGGGCTGTTTTGATATTTATTACCACTTGCTTCAACTTTTTTTCCTGCACCCGAAATAGCATCTATTGCAGTAGTTACCATGTTAGTAGCAAACTGCTTGATAGGATTGACTGTTTCTTTTGGAATAGGCTGCGAAGTTTGCAAAGAAGTACGGTATTTACTAATAGCATCTGTTACTTCTTGTTTTGACTTTCCATTCTTTACACCGTAGTCAAGTATTGCCTGTTCTTGCTGTGATAGTGCCATATTATTTGAAATAATTAGAAGCATCGAACGAACTAAATGCTGAATCAATAGCAGATTGGTCTTCAGGGGAAATTACCGATTTTGTTTTATTAGCAATAGATTTAGTCAGTCCATCCTTAATTGTTTGTAAATCTTTTTTGAATTGAGCTTGTGAGCCTGAAAACCCAGTAATATTTCCATCTTTATCTTTAAGAATTTTTGCTGCAACACTGCTTGCTGCATCTGCCACAGTAGTAAGTTCTCTCTCGGACAATGCACCAAATGTAATTCCTTTACTTTTTGCATCTGCGAGTGCTTGTAGTGTCTGATTTGATACTAGGTTTTTTGCTATGCCAAGTGCATCCTGCTTGTATATATTCAAATTATCAGGAAGCACACCAAGACCACCTTGAACAAGCCCGACAATAGAACCAACATCTCCATTCAAAAGGTCATCAACATTTTTAATTTGTGAATTTATTGCTTGGATAGATGCATCATCTGCTCCGTACACTCGTTTTCCTTTTTGTTGTGCAATAAGACGAGCAACCTCATTTCGTAATGGTATAGACTCTTTCGCAGAGCCTATCTTTGTATAAATCTCATCAGCAGTAAGTAGTCCTGAATTAAATTGTGACACCCAGTCGTTTGCGCTGTTAGTTAGATTTGAACCAGTAAGGGCAACTCCAGTTCCCGTTGGTGCTGCTTTTGCTCCGTAATCTTTAACCGTAGCGCCTGTATCAGTGTCAATTAGTATCGTATGTCCATTGTTTGCTTCAATTACCTGTGTATGTTTCTGTGGATGCGCCAAGTCATATTGTGCCTTATCAATCTGCGCCTGTTTATATGTCTGGTCGAGTTGGTCAGACTTGGAGATGGAAGACAACCCAAAGTAATTGACGAGTTGCGCGACTTCTTCGGGTGACTGAGCAAGGGAAATAGCATCATGCTGTTGCTGGGGCATGTTCGGGTTGTTGGTGAGTGCTTTGATGCGTGCGTCACCTGTGTCTTTTTTGAGTTGGGCGGCTTCCTTAATAGCATCTTGCTGTGCAGTAAGTTCAGCTTGACGATTAAGTGCAAGTTTTTCTTGTGCAGCGGTAAGATTTGGAGATTTCAACAATGAAGCAAGATTTCTCTGCGCAGTGTCAAGAGCTAAAAGTTTTGGGGTAAACTCAGTATCTATTGCTTGGTCTACTTTTTGTTGAGCCTGTCGTACTTGTCCAATAGAAGCGTAGTAAGAAACTGCATTGTCGAGCTTGTCGAGAGTGTTTGAAAGTTCCTGTTGATTTGTTCTAGTTTCGATAGCCCTCTGTTGTGGTGCAAGTCCTCCTTTGGTTACGTTTGCGCCTCCTTGTTGTGCTGTATTCTGTAAACCCTGAATGTCAGCTTGCTTTTGAGCTTGAATAGCCTGTGAACGTAAATCAAGGCTTTGGCTTTTGTCATAAAGACTCTGTGAGAGATTATTCGCAGCATTAAGTCCCATGCTTTCAGATTGTTGTTTGCGAAATGATTTTTGAGCAAGTTCACTCGTAGAGCCTGAAAGTTGGTCAATCAACTGTTGATAGGGAGAAACTTGGTCGAGTGCGCCTTGTTCCTGCGTGGTTAGGTCTAGTTTTGGGGCTGTGAGTGGGGCAACTATTGGAGCAGTATATGGTTGTGTGATTGCAGGTACGAAAGGCTGTGCAGGTGCAAGCGAAGAAGTGGTGATAGCAGAATTAGCTTGTGGAATATTAAACTTAGCCATGTCTGGGTACTGCCCATTAGCCGTGAGGTCTTTGTTCTCTACAGTGATTTCATTTGTTCCAAGGCGTTTACCAGTCGCAGAGTCATACTGTACTGTCCCCCCTTGATATTGTTGTCCTTGTTGAAGAATTGCCATGAAGATTATATAAATTATACCATTTTACGGGAATGTTGCGAAGCCAAAACCCCCCGATGTATCACCGAGTAATGTGTTGATGTCTTGGATTCTTGCACGAGCAGCATTGTCAATTGCATCACCAGAGCTTCCACCGCCTCCTGTTGGTTGGATAAGAAATCCAGCACCATATTTTGCTCTTGGTGTCTGTCCAAAAAAGCCTAGTTTTGAACCCGTAGAGCCAACTCGTGTGCCTACAGTCTGTCCGAGTGTAATATCATTACCATCTAATATTTGTATTGGTCGTTGAAAGGTAAACTTACTCTGCGACATAAAATGTGCGAGTTCTTCTCGGAAAACTTTACGTACTTGTTCTTCATTCATATTAGAAAGTGTCATCAGCTACTTCATTAAAGACTGCTTGGAAGCCTGTTATCACCGCTCCTACGGTTGATTCAAGACGAAAGCGTACTTGTTTTGCGTTATTTAGCCCTGCAAGGAGATTTTTTGCTTTCATGGCGGTAATGCGGAACTTTGAACGAGATGTCTTGGTGAATGTGGCAATGGTGGTAAAGGTGGTTTCTTCATTCTTGCGGGCTTTGAGGAGGATTTGCCCCGAAGCTGGCAATGGTTCACAAGATACAATCGCATCTTGAAAGTCGAGATTCATAGCGAGAGAATTTGCGCGGATGTCGTTTGTTTCGTAGGAGGAAATAGTGGTATAAGTTGTTGTGGTATTCCACGCTCCGTCACTGCCTGCGCCAAACCAGAACGCTTCACCATTACGAAGTACTCCTGAAACAGGGTTAGTCCCAGTGTCGATAGCAACATTCTGAGCGATAGTTAGTCTCCCTTTGTAGTCGAGGCAGAAACAAATGTTTCGAGCAGATGCTTCGCCGTCAAACTGTACCTTTGCAGTGAAATAGAAGCGGTCAAGTGACTGATATTTCGCACCTATCATATTTACCGCAGTAGAAAGAGACGAAATAGGAAACTCATAGAGCGTGTCATACTTTGCCCCATTCAAATACTTAATCACAAGCACGGGTTTCTCTTGGAACGATGAGTTTGAACTATCTGACCGAACCTGAACAGTAAACGGTTGTCCAAGGAGTACAGAGTTATGTATAACCGTATCTCGCCCAAGCCCATAGGATTCAGTGAGGTCTACAACAGACGTATCTCTATCCCAAAGTAATGACGAAGATTCACCACTTTTTACGTCATAACCAACGATATTGAGATAATTACCCTGTTCAGCGAGTGAGGTAACACGGTAGTTTGCGTTAGGAAGCGTGAGTGCAAGTGACCCAGCCGCACCAGTCGAATCTACGGTATGAATTTTATTATCCGTAGCAAAGTACATCTTTCCATCTTTGGAATGAGTAATTGCATCTGCAAACCCATTGGTGAAAGCTGCGCCAGTGTCATAGAACGTCATTGAAAAGGTCGAAACTCCGTCAAAGCGGTAGAGATAGCGTGAATTTTGTATGCCAAATAAATAACCAGCGTGAGATTGCAACATGGAGGTAGGAACTAGCGTGCCTCCAAAACTTTGCTTGTCCTGCCACTCGAATTGTGAAGTATTCCATTTGTAGATTGCGCCTGTCGCAGGAGTTGCCCAGTCGGTACCAACGCCGTATATAGCGTCATTAAGCACATCGAAGCCCTTGAGAGCTATCTGCTGAATAGTAACCCCTCCTCCTTGGTTGTGTGGCGATTCGATGAGTGTGCGGAATGGTCGTAGCACCTCCGTAATCGTGTCAAAATGCTCTATCCGCGTAGCAGAATTAGAATCAAACACTTTAGGTGTCATTCCTTTATCGAACTTGAGTGCTGAGTAGGTGACTTGGGGCATTATGTTTTGATAATGAACTGAGTGGTAAGGAAAGGAGGCATATTATTGTGAGCACTTCCACTTCCCGCCGCAGCACTTTCAAAATGGAAAGTTCCAGTATTTGCATTGCCAGCGGCACCAACCTGTCCACCGCCTCCGTCTGTATTTATCGTATGTGTATGAGATGGCATTTCCGCACTTGAAAGAATATGAGTTTGCTCACCTCCTGTGGTGAAACCCATATTGGGATGATAAGTATCGGACGCTTTGTATCCAAAAGGAGTACGAGCGCGTAAGTCAGGAGTATTAAATGTTGTTGTTCCATCTCCAAGACCGTACGGACAGAAAACCATCGTATGAACACCTGAACCTGCACTTGAAGTATTGATTGCTGCACCTCCTCTTGTTGCTGAAACCTCGAAACTATTCGCACCAAATCCCGCAGAAATGACATAATAAATCGTATTAATAGAAAGTCCAGTTGGCAATCCCCCTGTTGTAGTGAAATAGATTGCATCTCCCACAACAAGGCCGTGAGAAGTCAGAGAGATCACAGCAGGCGAAGCATTAGAAATTGTTACCACTCCTACAGTTGGGGCGATTATACCGAGTAGTACGGCGTAAGTGCTTCGAGAAACTGCTGAACCATCACATAAAAGCCACCCAGTCGGGGCAGTGCGTGCAGAATATGGTGAAATAACTCCTGTCGGTACTCCAAGATTTCCCCATGATGCCGTCGTTCCATTTGTTGTTAAGCCCATTCCACTACTACTTCCTTGTGCTGGTAATAGTGCGTCAAGTGCTGCTTGCGCTGCTGTTTGACCAGTTCCTCCATTTGCAATCTGAGTGACGAATGTTCCCGATGGGTTTCCATTGATAACAGGAGAAGTCATTGTTGGTGTTGTCATTGACGGAGCAGTCGCACGCATAAATCCCCCACTTGACCCTGTTTCATCGCTTAAAAGCGAAGCTAGCCCCGCAGAAGTGGTGAATACTGGGCTGTAGAGCGTGTCGAAGTAGGTTTTTAGAGTAGCTTTAATGTTGCTCCATAAAGTTTTCTTCGTAGTACTATTCGCCGTGTCATTTACTACCAAAACATCCGCGTCAAGTGGAGTGGTGTAGGCTGTAAGTTGTGAGATTTTAAGGTCACTCATAGCTAGTTTCTACTTGGTAAAGCGTAAGAAGAGTTATTGCGTGAAGAAAGATTGGTTAATTGAGGTGGATTTTCAAGAAGAAATCTATCACTGTTCTCTGTAAGTAAGTATGAGCCATTTTCCATAAACAAAAGTCCTACATCGAGATTTGGAAGCGTATAGACCGACACATTTCTTGTAGGGAGTGCCATATTAGTAAGGGTTTACTGGCTCACTAGTAATTGCTTTAGGTGAATTGTCGTCAAACATAACTATATCTCGTTTGAAAAGCTGTAGTCTGCGGTAAAACATCGCGTCATATTGGTTGGCGAGATTGATGTCGATAGGTTGGAGATAGAGCGCAGAAGCTTTGAGAGGAATCATGTCGTGATAGGTTTCCATGAGTGACGGCTGTTGTGTAGTGTCTGCTGAGGTAAACGCGTCTATTGTACGCTGAAATTCAACATGAAAGGTGGATATTGTCGCAGTTCCTGTGCCTGTTCCAGCTCCTGTGGCGATAAACGAAACACCAACAGTGTTTGATGCTGCACCAATAAGAGTGAAATCAGTAGTTCCAACTGACAAAATGGTATATCTTGACCCGACTACAAATGAACCAGCCGTTACTATTTGGGCATACTTTGTCAGTGTCGCCGCATTGAATGGTCGGTCAAAAATGATTGATTTTCCATTGAGATAATAGGCATACGGCTCTCCTGTAATAGTGGTGAGTGATTCGCTTCCGCTTAGTTGTTCAAGATACTGCTTGTTACCATTAAGGAGATAGTAGACTCCTTTTAATCGAACGAATGTCGCGACATTAGCACCAACATATGCAACAGGAATAGTATAATCTGCCTGAGATAACACCATTGTTATAGGGGCATCAGGAAGGTCAGTCCAATTATAGTCATCAAGACGATTATTTTTATCCACCGAGAGGCCTGCCATCCAAATCTCGTAGTAGGATTGATTTATAAGCCCAGTAATCTGTTTGAATAGGGTTGCATCTCCAGTGATAGCTCCATCTCCCATCGAACATAACATTTCGACTCTTTGCACTATTCCATTTTTATTGGTGGTATCTGAAAATTGCATGTGTTTTTTGTTATAAGCCCAGTCCAACCCCCGTAAAGGGGCTGAGTGGACTTATGCTACACGCGTAAACGTATAAGCGGTTGCCGATGAGAACATGAGCCTGAAACAAGCCTGTCCAGTGACACCAGAAGGAACAGTGAGAAGTCCTTGTGAAGCACCGTTAGCGGCTGCGGCTGCGGAAAGTATTCCGTTTCCCGCTACTGCCATAGTGACTGTGCTTGCACCTGCTGTGTTGTCAATAAACAAGTCAAACACCGTACCACGGACTGCCTGCAATCGCTGCCCCAAAAGTGTACCAGTTGGGAGAGTGAGTGTCGTAGGAGCTGCCGAAGTAGAAGTGATGTACCCCGTTGCAACTTGTTCGGCTGTTAGAGTTGCTGTTGCGTTAGCAGCAGTTGGCTCTGAACGAAGCACAGGAGCAAAGTTGTTTGGTGACTTGAGTACAGGACTGAGTGGTGAGGTAACTGACATAGTTTTTATATTAAGTTTCTAATAAAACTACGTTAGTTATGCCACGTTTATATCGAATGCAATCGGCACATTCTTTGTCCAGCACTTGAATGCACGGTCAATGCGTGATTCAAGTCCGATACCTGAAATCTGAGCACCACCAACAACTGGGTTGATGAGTTGCTTTACACGACCGTAGGTAGACTTTACAACGTAGGTATCCATAGCCTTCTTTACACCTGCAAAAACGTGGTTAGCCACATTCTTCGAGGTTGAATAGTGCTCAACACCAAGATACTTGAAGCCCTGCTTGATACCATTCTTGAGAGCGTCATCAGCGACATTGAAGCCTTCCGATGAAGCGAGGAGTTCGACCTTTTCAAAGTCAGCCTCACGCCACTGGATGAAGATACCATTGCGCTCTGCCATATCCTTACCACCTGCGTTGCGAATAGCGGTCTTTACAGCAGCGATAATCTGCTTGATGTTCGAGATAGAAACAGTGATGTTTCCTGCTGCGAGTCCGATATTTGTTCCGTCGATGTTTGTCCACTGTGCGTGTTCTGCAAGCATAGCGGTTTCCATTCCTTCATTAAGAATGGTTGCCATGTTGTCCGAGATTTCCATGAAATCAGAGAACGACTTCTGTGCGAGGTCTGCATCATCAATATGTGCTGCGTTGTAAACGTAGGTATTGATTGTCAGAGACTCATCAACAGTAGCAACTGCAACTGATGTATAACCAGTACCACGAGTACCAGTAGACTGAGTTGTGTCAGTAAGATACGGATTCTTTACGATACCAGTGTTCGTATAGTGAACATTGGTTACTTCCTTCCAAACCATTGGAGCGTTGAGACGTTCCTGCAACTTTGTCTCGTACTCTGCTAAAGGGATTACTGCCAAATTATTGTCGAAATAATGTTATATTCAAACAATTAAACATGCTATACTATTTTCAATAATTTTTGAAAGTACGGAATAAATCTTATCTCATCCTCTTTCTTTCTTGGATGATGATAATGACATAAAGTTATTCCATTACTAACTTCATATCTGAGTTCTGGATACTCTTTCCATGAAAATATGTGGTGAGATTCCATTCTTCCCATGCAATAATTGTTACCAATCTTGCACTTCCAACCATCTCTCATTTTAACATTCTTACTCCACTGCTTATGAAGTGGACCACCTCTTTCAGAATCTAATTTTACAAGAGTTCTATCTTTAATCCAAAGTGGATGTTTTTCTCCTATTCTCAATTTTACTGATTGCCTTTGTTTTTCCTTGTCTATATTTTGAAGATTTGCAAGGTTCATTTCAGGTCGAGAACTTGTATTACAAGACTGTGAACAAAACTTCTTTTTGGGTTGGAAACAATCTGTTGTGAAATCTATCCCGCATTGTGGGCATATTCGATAGATAAGAGTTATGCCTTTTGAAATAGGGCGTTTTCTATTTGGATGTTTCCTCCCTTTATTGAAACTATGTTTTTCGGTTCTTAGATAGACCCCTGTAGGCATATTAAACCCAGTATAGCATGTTTAATTGTCAATGAACTTCCACTACCGATGTTATTTTTCTAATTTAATCAGACAGTGAGTTATGAATTGTAGAAAACTCCTTGGTTTTTATCCTTATCGAGTTTTGCATTGACTACTTTCGCTTTCATATCCTTGGGGACTTCATCAAAAGGTTTTGTCATCCAGTATTCAACACTTTCCAGTGGTGAGTTACCTGAGCGTTTTCCTGTTGGTGTAGCGTCTGCGGTCTTCTTCAATTCTCGCATGTTTTCTACCTCAGAAAGGAAGTATTTGCTTTCAAGTACCTGTTCGAGGTCTTTCCCGCTTTCCTTCATTATCTCCTGTGCAAGTTTCATCTCTGATGGGGATTTATACCCACTTGCCGCAAGAAATGCTTTCTGTCCATAGTCTAACCCGTCTGATTTTTTAGAAGTTCCCTTGTCTGCTAGTTGCGCCTTGAGTTCTTTGACCTTTGCCTCAGCTACTTTAGCTCTAGCAAATGCCTTGCGCTCTGCGTCAGTAAACGTGGGTTCTTCTTTTTCTGTCTCGGTGGTCGTATCAGCTACTTCCTCCGTTGTTGTTTCATCATTTAAAGAGTCGATGTTCTCAGTTGTTTCTTCCATAAGATTTAAGGGTTCTTGTCCCAGTTAATTACTATTATAGCACGATTTTAATTTGCAAACAAATTACTTGCGACACTTGTAGCAATCTTTTCCTGAATCTTCGCAATTGTCACAGTTGAACTTTGAGACAACCACTTCTTCTTTCACTTCTTCGACTTTCTTTGCCATGTTTATTTATTTACTTATAAATCACCGTAACATCTGCTGTGCCTCCGATTGTGAGGAAGCAAGCGACATTAAAGTTTGCATTGTAGAACGGTATATATCGCTCACCTGCTGCGAGTGTAATGGTGTTAAATAATACTGTTCCTGCACCTGAGGTATTATTCCAAAACTTGAGTGTGCCTGATGTGTGCGAGTTGATAACAATACCTACAAGAATACCTGCTGTATCCTTAATCTTTCCCGATGCAGTCAAATTGACTGGTGTTCCTGCTAGTGTTTCCATGTTAAATTGCGTTATTTTCCTCCTGAAAAGGAGATTCTATCTTGCTTTTAATCTTACCTAAATCGTCAAATCCCCCTTCAAGTGCATTTACACCTTCCCATAATGCACGAAGTTTTGACCCTAATTCCTCATTGCCTGAGTCTGAATTAGAAACAAGAGCCAATGCACGATTATGAAGTGGGTTATGCGTCACACCCTTGATAACGACACCTTGTGTATAGAGATGTTGTAAAAGCACTTTCTTTACTGCTTCGACCATCTCAGTATCTTTGTTGAAGAACTCAATCTTTGCTACCTCTATTTCCGTCAAATAATCTTTCCAGTTATCCATAATTTTATGCTACTTGTAATTGTGGCTGTACCTGCGGACTCCCTTGCGGTGGAGTTTGTGCAGGTTGCGCTTTTGTCATACTCGTGAAATCAATAGGACTAAATCCCGATGCTTCCAAGAGTTCATTGTATTGAGTTGCGAACATCGAAGCTCCTTGTGGGTTCTTTGAGGCTTCACGCAGTAGGTTAGTGAGCTTATCTGCAAGTCCAGCCAAGTCTTTTTGCTTACCTTTGATGTTTACAAACACATCAACAGGAACATCTTTGAGCATATCTTTGAACTCAGAGAAGAACTGTCGTGTTCCCGAAGCCATAAACTTTTGCTTTTCTTGTTCAAGTATTTGTTCTGCCTCACCTTCTTGAAATGAATCACCGTTAAGTATTTTTTCAATGACGATTTCATTTGCCCGATTCGTTGCGATTGCGTCTTTAATCTCAAGCATTTCATCAAGAGAGAGTTCTTCTGAGAAATCTTTGCCTTTGTTTATTTCATCTACCAAGTAAGGAAGAATCATCTCTGGATACAGTATGTCCGCAAAGAATGTAGCAATCTTTCCTTGGCGGAATTCGTGCATATTCTGCCCTTGTTGAACAACGAGGTTTTGTAGTGCAAATGGTGTTCCTGATGTTGGGGAAACTCCTAGTTGTGGGTCAGTTGCAGAACCAAGAATACGGGCATCATTCTGCATTTTTGCTTGATGTTGTGTGAATGCCTGTAGGTTTTGAATTTGCCCATCTACCTTTGTGATTGGCTTTCCTGTTTCGTGTTTAAGAATTGTATTGAGTTTGAGGCTATCTATCTTTTGCCCAGCTACTTCATCACTGTCAGACTGGAAAATAGTTATTGCCGCGTCGAGGAGTTGCTTAATCTTTATGCCTGAGTAGTTGTTCCATACTTGCGGTTCAAACAGTGTTTCAACGATAGAGCGACCACACGCACGACCTTTTGAACGAATACGGTCAATTTTTAGTGCCTTAAACTTGTCCGACATAGGTTTATCTTTTCCTTTGAACAAAGTAATACCCTGCTTATTGCCGTCTTTGTCGGTGTAGTACGAAACAATAAACAGAGAGTTTTGATATTCACTGAGTCCTGCTTCTGGGTCAATCCAACGCTTTGGGAGATACCCTGATAGTTCATAGGCTTCAATGTTCTTGCTGGGAGTTTCTACGGTTTGGTCGCCAGCAGTTGATACCTTTTTTGTATTATTTGCCATTGCAATACACATGTCGATTGCGTCATCATCCCATTTACCCTTAAAACCAACAAGGTCAGAGATTGTATAGCCATGACGGATACAAATAGGGCCAGCCATAACGTCAGTCTGGTCACAAAAAGCTATTGTTTTTAAGTCCACAACTTCAGGGCGAGTTTCGTTAATATCTTTGACCAATACAAGGTCGTAAATAATCGAAGTCTCGACAACATCGTCGATAAACGTATCAAGTAGATTTTTTCTCGCCCATTGAGGGTGAAACTTTTTAACAATGAATGACTTATAGTAATTCACCTTGTCATTCACATAGGGAACAATATCTTTTACGTCAAAGCCCTCAGAGCGAAATGCTACGTTGATAATTGGGGTAACAATATCATCATAGGGTCGTAGCCCGTCATTATTTCCACTATGAAACCAGCCGTTCGAGACATTTGTACATCGCTCAATGTGCTCGCTCATGTTCCACGACTTTGAATTTGTCAGTGGCACACGGTCAGTTTTCCAACGTGTTTCTTGGCTTTTTATATATGAAAAAACGTCTTCTGTTTCCATTATTTCAGCATTAAGTTGAGAATAAACACATCAAGAAAGTCATTGTCATTGAATAATTGCTTTCCTTGCTTGAGATTCAAATGACGCTCACGAATGTCTAAATCTTTTTTGAGTGTGATGAACATATCCGTATGTAACCAGTCAGGCTTCAATGAGAGAATAACCTTTTTCAAGGTCTTATCGGTAACTGATTTTGTAAAAGTTTCTCCGTTAAATTGAATGGATAGTTCCATGAAGTCTATTGTAACATATTTTTTAATGTCAAGGAAGTTATTAGATTGCGACATTCGTTTCTTTTGTTAAGTTCCTTGCGTAGGTGGGAGTAGACTTGTGACATGGAACACATAAAGTCCTACCGTTTGATACTTCTAAACGCAATTCGACAAAAGAGCAGAAAGGTTTTATGTGGTCTGCATTTAATTCGCCACCAATCTTTCCACAGAATACACATGTATATTTATCACGCTCAAAAACTGACTTACGCCATTGTTTATATTTTAACGATGCCCTAATAAGTTTATTCTCTTTTGACACACCACCTTTCCAAAAAGGACACTTGTCACCACTTTTAGAAATGCCTATTTTAATCCTTGTTTGGAGTGACAAGTGTTTATTTTTATGGGCTTTGCTCATTTTTTCCTTTGAAATAGTTGTGTGCTTAAAACCAAGTGAGTGTACCCTTCCTTTTTGGAATAAACTTATTTTCTGCCTAGTTTCCTCTGAAACAATTCTATTCTTACTTGCAATGCTTATTTTTATTAAAGACTGAGGACTATGTTTTTTCCCAAGCCAATGGTTTGGTTTTGTTCTTATGTAAACTCCTTTTGGCATAAGTTTATATTGCGTTATTAACCTCCTTCTTTTCATCTACTAATTCCAGTTCTTTCTTTTTTCTAGAAAAATTCTTCATCTGCCAAGCAATACAAAACGCAGTCAGTAAATCAAAATGCCTAGTGGTCAAACGAATATCAACAGGGTTATCTATCAAATCGTTTCTTGTATAGCTTTTTAGCTCATTTATGAGGTCTTTGTCGTTAAGTGATACTAACCCACTCTCTACCGCTTCCCGTGCGTCTGAGAGCATTTTTGACTTCGTGAGGCTATTTGTAGACCAGCCGTAGATACTTGGAAGTTGATAGTTTGTGGTTGTTGTCTTTCCTGTAGCGGTCATATACAGTTTTGCCCCGAGTTGCTTGGCTTTTAAGATAGCTTGGTCAAACTTGTTATTCTCGATTCCAAGAATACATCCCCCGTAGCGATTCCCTTGTGAATATACTTCATCGCCAAATGCTTCGGGTGCGATAGTGTTTGACGCAAAGGTTGCTACTACTTGAGCTGGAATAGTATCAAAGTCAATAAACACTGATGTCGAGCTATCAAGCCCCACACCTCCAGCAACGTCATGCCCACCACCATATCTATGTGCGCTGTTGTATTCTTTGAACATCTTAAATCCTGCAATGTCTCGAATAGGTTCTAGCACTTTCATCTCATCGAGCTTGTCGCGGTCAAAGTAAATATCCTTTGAAGCAGAAGGCTTGCAAAGTCGTTCACCTTCAAAATCATCATCGGTACGCTCCATTTCCTCTATTTCTGCGAGTGTATAGCGATTCCATGTAGGGATACCATCTTTAATAATTGGCATGATGAATACCTTTTTACGCTCTGATTGCTTCTCAGTCACAAGTCTATGCACGTTTCCAGCCTCGGAAATATAGTTACAGGTATAAAGCATCCCACCACCTTTTTCTAAACCTGTGCGTGCTTCTTCCATGTTGTCCCAGATAGCACGAGAGATAACTGCACTGCGTAATGTTTTGCGAGTTTCAAAATCATTGCACCATACAAAATCAGGGCGAGCTTCTTCTTGCTTTGCACCACGTTGAGAAGTTCCCACGATGTCAGCTAAGACCTTAATTCCCTTTGAAGTAGTGAACGCGTCTTTTCGTTCTTCTCGCTTGAATACAGTTTTTTCAAACGTGTCAGGATACATTCTTGCTACTTTGGGATTCACAAACATATTGTAAATATCCGTTACAGACTGCACTGCATTCTGGTCATCATCAGAAAGTACCTTGAAGTATTTACGATATGACTCTTCATCGTTGAGGATGGCGAACGCAATAAAAAGCTGTGTTTTTACATCTTTTCCTGCGCCACGAAATGCAATGTTGATAAAACTATCAAGTTCTCCTTTGTAGAGTTGGACATTGTAAAGATTCATCTCTGCGTGAAAAGGAGCGTCTGGACTTGCAAAGTACTGCGGAAAGAAATGTCTTGCCCAAAGGTTGAACTTTAAGAGTATGGCTTCATTACTATCTTTTACTGTGAATAGGAAAAGAGCTTTCTTCCCTTTGATGTCGTCACTATCCAGCAGATTCTGTATTGCTTGGGCTGGAGAGATATTGGTCGATAAGACCTTTGCTTTATTCTTTTGTTTTGTCATCAATTTCAATTGCACCTCCATCTTTACCTGTGAACTCACTTCTTGTTGAGTAGCCTTTATCTTTTCCTAGTGTAGTAACAATAGTTGTGGCTACTCCTGTCTGCACTCTGAGTAAATCAACTTTAACATTTCCATCAGCATCTTCTGTTTCATAATTAAGCGTTTTTTCAAGTACTTTTTCAGCTTTTGACACAAAATTGTTATATCTACACTTTTCAACAAACCAAGGAAGTGTTGTTACTTGTCTAGCTGTACCATCTTCATATCCCGCTCTGAGTGCTGATTGTAGCCCATTACTAAAGGTAGGTGAATCGGGATTTATATAAAACTCCCAACAGAGTTTCTGCCTAGGGTCGAGATGATATTGGTTTGCTCCATTAGGGTTTGTTTCAGCCATTTTAGCACTTCTTACCCTTTCCTTTTGTACCTGTGGATTTTTGTTTCTTCATCGCTGAATTATACCAAAAACCTCAAGCGTGAGCAAGTTGCTGTTTCACTTGTTTTACCTTTTCTTTGACTAAAGTTCTAAACCACGCCGCTGGATTTCCTTGCTTCCAACTCAATGCTTTATCCTTTAAGAATATCAGCTCTTTGTCGGTTAAGATGTTGTTAGTCTGGAAAAAGATTCCGCTACGGTATTGGTCTGGTATTCCTAACTCAACACAAATCTGGCAAATCAACTCTCGGCGAGGTGACATGCCTTTTACTTTCTTGAAAGTGCGGTTGCCGATGAGTTCAGAGATCTTTTGCATAAGTTGATTTCAAATGATGCACAATACTATTCCAATCTTTATTTCTTAATGCCTTTAGATAAAACCTCCATCCACTCCACTCTTCCAAGCGATAGAACACTTTACTTTTTTCTGGTATTGGAAGTTTGCTGTATGCAGTTTCAATGTACAAATCAATTTCTTGCAACAGGTTTTCTATATTGAATTGCTTATTCATACCCTTAATTATATTCCTAATAAATTATTTGTAACTTGAGTTATCCCCTGTTTATATGTTCGAGCATCTGATTCAGCCCATCCTTCCATTCCCAATAGAGCTTTTTTGCTTTCTTAATCTCATCCTCGGTTTTTTCTATTAGTTTGACTTTCGGCTGCCATGCTTTTGATACTTTATGGTTTTGCTTGAATTGAATCTTCTTCCCAATCTTCACTGAAGCGTTGTATATCTTGTCTTCTTCGAGGAACCATACTTTTCCGCAGCCAAGGCAGTAATCATACTTTGAGAAGTAGAAAGTTTTTCCACCATTCGTTCCTTGTCGGGTTTCGGTTTCATGTAAACATTCACGACAAACTCCATGCCCGAGAATAATGTGCTTTTTCTTTTTACTCATATAAATTCTGGTCTATGTTTTGCAAGTAATTCCCCTATTGGGGTTGCATTTGAATTTTGCATTTCCGCTTCGATAGAAGCTGTATTTTTCTTTTTATTATTATAATTCTTATCTGTGGTCGCTTGTTGGTCGGTGGCTGGTCGCTTGTTGGTCACTTTGCTGGTCGTCTTAGGACTTGTGTCTTGATAATCTCCATATTTAACAACGGTTATTACAGAAAATCGGTTGGTCGTTTTGATGGTCACTCTTTGGGTGTTTTCTAAATAAGTCAATGCGGTACGATAATTTCTCTCCGAAATAGGCATCTCTTGAGTTGCTTTTTTTCTTCCAGTAATAAACTCACCACGCTTCAACTTTATGTCCACGCCATTGAAAGGAACTACTACATCTCGCACATTTGCCCTCATAAGACACCATACCCACACCATGAGATAGTTTGGATTTCCCCATACTCCACTTTTCATTATTTTACGGTGGATTTTCACCCACCCCATTTCTTCATCATCCGAGAATTGCATGAAACAAAAATGAACTACTAATGTAGCCATTCGTGTTTCTTGGTTGTTCCCTCTGTCCATAACCTAATCCCTTTCGAGAGAAGATTAGGAGATGGACAGAAAGCTCGAAAGTAACCCGAAGGCTAGATTTATTATACGCTCATGAAATATTTATGCAAGTATACCCACTATCCACAAGTGCTGAGTTATCAACAGGTGAATTTGCCTCATGAAGTTTTGAGGAATATACTTATCTCGTACAGCAAAGGAGAAATAATTTCATATAAAAATCTCATCATACTGTATGCACAGGCTCGTAGCTTGTGTTCCCGTCATGGAGCTACTCATGGTTGGAACCGAAGTTATGAAATATTTTGTACATAAAATAAGCAAAGCTACTCTACAGCTTCCTGATGTAAAACGTCATGGGCAGTCAATAAAGTTCCGCCTTTCCCAGTGTAATGAAGTAGATTGGTCTCAATATTTGCATCAAGTGAAGACCAATAATCCTAGTGAAAATGACTATGAATATGGGGATTTAGCACGATTTATCCACAGAAAATACATAGCTGTGGATAACTCGCTACCAAAAGTATACCCGATTTAGTATCATGAAGTAGTTGGACGGAAAACTGATTTATCAGTTATCCAAATAATCTATGAACAACCAAAAAGTTTGCTTCTACTGCCATAGTGGAACAAAGTACATGCCTATTACCAATAAGAAAGGCGAAATCATCTCACTGCACTCGATATGCCAGAATCCAAACTGCTCAGTCAATCTCACAATGTTAGCCTTGAAGAAAAGGAAATCTACGCTGAACTTGAAAAAGCGTATCAAGCCTACTCAAAAGAAAAGCCGTCTCGGCAAGGGCTTAGCCGTTGGACTCGTTTCAGCCGTAAGCATGTTCTACGCTTGCACGAGCTTAGCGCAAATCGACACAAGCGTAGTCTATACAGCGTCCTCAACGCCCCGCCAAGTAAGCAGAATTGACGTAGAACGCACGGAAACCATTAACCCTGTGTCAGAGAGCATCCACGACAAATTGACTCGCTATGCCCTCAAATACGACATCCCACGCCAAGAACTTTGGCAGTTAGTTGGATGCGAGACTGGATACCAGTGGGATGCAAACATGCAAAGCAAAGCAATCTACACTTTTGACGACCCAAAACACGGAATAGTGAAAGGAACTCAAGAAAAAAGCTATGGTTTAGCAATGCTGCACGCGCCTGTACATACTGAATTAACTATGAGCCAAATTAAGGATGCTGATTTTGCGCTCGATTGGATTGGAAAGCACTGGGGAGAACGCAAGCAATTATGGAAGAACTGTACAGAATGGCATGATTTGTAGGGCTATAAATATAGATATATTAGAGTTATCCACTTTTGTATAAATAACTTGCTTGCAAGTTTATGTGGATAGATTATACTGTATTTATAACAGTAATAAACAAATATATGTGGAAATGTACAAGTTGTGGTTCAGAGTTTGAAACAGAAGTAAACGGAAAGCCAGTCGCAGGAGGAACATTTATAGACGTAATTACGAAGAAGTTGGTTAGTTGGCTCAAGTGTGGATACTGCTAAAGCCACAGCAGAGGTGAAAAGAATCAGAGAATGTGTGGGCGACATGGAAATCGCCCACTCTCTCGAAGATAAATTTCACATTGCTATTTTGCGAGAAATTGCCAATGGAAATACAAACTCGAAAGAACTTGCTGAAATTGCACTTGAAACTTTAGATATTAATTTTGCACGAGCATGTGCATAAAATTATGATTAAAACAGATTATGAAGGTCTAAAAAACGAATTAAAAGAACATCTAAGTGTAATCCCAATGACAAAAAATCAAGGTGATTATATTGATCATTTGATACGAGAAATTTCTTTGCTATTTGCTGAGCAATCACAAATAAAAATAAATTTAATTTCCTTGTGTAAAGAATATAAAACAGAAAATTTTCCACTTGGTTATTTACATAAACTTACAGAAATAATTCATAAAGATTAAAGTGAAAAAAACAGCGCCAAATTGTGTCCAGTGTTTAAAAGAAATGCTACATGCTTACGGAAATTCGGAATGGTCTGCTCCATTTTGTGAATATCCAGAATGTCCTAATTATGGTTTATTGCAAGCAATTATTGATAACAAAAAATCGACCAAAAACTATAAAACACTTGAACAACATAGTGATGACTGCGAGATGTGTCCTCGTGGTTCACACCAAGATTAAAAAGATGCAAAAAATTAAACAAGCAATACTAAAACTCCCACGAATACACAGAGAAACTTGTGATTTTGCAGACCACCTTGATTTAGTAGACCGCGTAGCCGTACTCATGATACTGAAAAAGTTATCTATTCAAAAAAAAGGAGGAAAAGCTCGAGCAAAGAAATACACCAAGGAACAACTCAGTACTATGGGTAAAAAAGGCGGTAGACCAAAGAAAAATAAACTGCCTTAACTTGACAAAACTACTATCCACAGCTCTGATGTATATCATGTTGCATGTGCCGTATAGTGCTATATACTTACTACAGGTCACTTTGACAGGTTGAGAAATAGCAGAAATTAACCCTTACGCTTCGTCTACTGCCTCCCTCTCGTAAGGGGGGAAGCAGACGGGGATAAATAAAAACTAATATGGACAAAACTTTTGAAGACTTTCTACAAACAAAGCACGCAGAACAATATCACGGAACGGACGACATGATGCGACGATTATAATGATTGGATTTGCAATCAAGATGTGAATGACATTATTGACTGGGCAGAAAAGTTTGCAAAAAATCGTTTTCTCGCAGGTATCGAAAGCGGAAAATCTTATCCTTACTCACTAGATAATTAAATATATGGACGACCTAGAACCAATCAACGACTCAGTAGAATGTGCAGAGTGTATGTGTGTCTCAACCGCAGAGCAGGTGAAAGCAGGTGACATGCAACACTGGAATAGCTGTTCCTCATTATCAGAGAAAGAACCGCTTGAACTTGACGAGTTCGAGAGGCAACAAGATAGATAATTAAAAAATATGGGAAAATACTTTAACACAGAGGAAAACTTCGGTAGACATTCTTCTCAAACACTACGAATCCAAGAAACAGATGGATTTCAAATTATGAAAGGAGGAATGATAGACCAAAAAGGCAAACTGAAACAAGCCGATGTAATAGCTTGGACAGAAACACGAGAAGAAGCAGAAATGTTAATCAAAAAACTTTGTGAATTGTAACATGACATTCCTAGCCAAATACCGCGCCAAGCTCTCAGCGCAAAAGTTCTTGAGAGATTTACCAGTAATTAAATCACGATGGAAGAAATAAAACCCTCAGATTTAGCAATTGTAGAACTAGAAAAAGCGCTCAAGTTTGCAAACACACATCTTTCTCTTTACCAACGAATGACATTGATTGCACAATTTGGTGTTGAAAACTTAGACGAAGAGAAACTACTTATTGCTGCATTAAAAGATAGATGGGAATAATATGTCAGAATATCCAGACGACAACTACGAACAAGTGCATGGGCAAATCATTGACGAACTGCGTCCAGAATATGAAGACTGGAAAGAGTTACTACCCAAGCACAAGGACACCCACAAACGAGAAATCATCCGTTCAGTCATGGCACGACTTGAGCGCCGAGTGAAAAACTTATAACTAACAAAAACACCCATTACCACCTGTTCAAATTTAATTAACCTAGTATCAACAACATGAAAGCACCTAAACCAGAATCAAACTTTGAAATCCTCGAAGAAGGCTCATATCCCGCACGCATCTACTCTGTAGTAGACCTTGGTACACACGAAGAATCATTTGAGGGCAACGAACCAACTGACAAAAAGAAAATCCGCGTTACGTGGGAACTTCCAACCGAAATGAAGTCATGGGAAAAGGATGGAGTAAAAAGAGAAGCACCCTATTCTGTGGGTAAAGAAATGACCCTTTCGATGGGAGGTAGAGCAACACTTCGCAAGTATGTCGAGCTCATGACGACAACCCTTTCAGATGAGGAAGCATACGCTTTCGACACTGATGACCTTATTGGAATGGAGTGCATGGTATCAATCGGACACAAAGACAAAAAGGACGGAAGCGGTAAATATGCGTTTCTTTCCAGTGTATCGCGTATGCCAAAAGGTATGGTGTGTCCTCCTCAGTTCAACCCAACTGTACTTTTCAACATTCCGAAAGCAGGACAACCTTGGGATGAGAAAGCATTTCAAGCACT
>OFQZ01000230.1_pt1 | contig 21732 bp, 10 predicted proteins | sample 1543011 | NCBI WGS metagenome assembly OFQZ01 (sample SAMN07774216, study PRJEB24372) | wastewater metagenome | isolation source: Exp Tend NO 0WW | collected 2016-02 | reverse complement strand
CTGCAAGTCAGTCAGCGACCGCAAACCGCCCTTCCTAGATCGCGTCCCGGCGCTTCTTGGGCAGGTACACGCCGTCTTGCGACTCGTCGACCCGCTTGTTCCTTGCACGCACGCTTTGCATCAGCTGCATCCCGCCAATCCTGCGATTCGGGTTCTTCTCGTTGAAAGCCTGAATCTCCTGGCGCACGCTGGCTACCCGCTCCTGATCCTTCGCCATGAAGGCGTCGGCAAACTGGCGCATCAGTTCGCTGCGGCGCTGCATCAGCCGCTTGTCGGCGTTGTAGATCGCGCTGCGTCCCTCGGTCGAATTTCTCACGTCCGATGGGCTGAACCCGAGCGCCTGCCCGGCGATACCCGCCAGGCTCACTTCATCCTGAATCACGACCCCGGTCTTGTCCTTGGCCCCTTCCTGCTCGTAGCGCAGTGCCTTCATGGGGCCACGCAAGGCGGCCGGCATCATCGACTCCAGGCCGCGCGCCATGTGCCCCTCGCTGATTTCCTGCATTCCCTTCAGCACGTTGATGCCGATACCGGCCACCGGCCCAAGGGCTGCCGCCATGGCCGACTCGCCCAGGCGCTGACCTTCCAGCCCTTCCTGAATGTCCGGCAGGATCAGCTTGTCCAGACCGACACGCCCGGAAATGTCCCACGGTGTCAGGCGCGAGAACCCCCGTGCCATGACTTCAGCGGGTTTCTGCCCGAAGGCATCGGCCAGCATGTTGCGCAAAGCCACTTCGGCGTCCCATGGCTCATCGTCACTTCCACCGAGCATGGAGGCCGCGGCCAGCAGCGTGCCCACCAGTGGCAGGCCCAGCACCCCGGCGCCGGCCGCGTGCATCACCAGCAAACCGCCCAAAGCCTTGCGGGCCTCCTTGCGTTCTTGTGGGGTTTCGGCCTTCATCGCCAACTGGGCCTGCCGGGCAATCGTGTAGACCATGTTCTGAGAATATTGTTTGAATAACAAAATCACCTTGGCGGCGTTGCCCTGCATCACGCGCGGGCGATTGCTGGAGGCATAGTCAAAGTGCCCGTCATACGTGGCTTTGGTGGCTTGCTCGAACGCCACTTCATGCCGAACGCCGGTTTCGCGCGCCAGCCGGTAGGCCGCCACAAAGGTGACTTGGCGGTTAAACCGTTCGGCGTGGTGGAACAGGAACGATGCCCACTTCATCACCGGGCGCATCTTCCACATCACCCCGGCGTCTTCGCCCTGGGCAATGCCGGCCAGGTCATGGGCCGCCGTCACGTCGATGGTCCCCGCCTTCACGGCCGCGTCATAGGCGCGTTTCTCGTCACCATTCAGGGCCGCGCTGATGTCGTTCTTGTGGGTGGCCGCCTCCTTGCCAGCCTTCAACAAGGCGCCCGCGGCTTTGTCAAATCCCCACTTGGCCCCCATGATCGGGTAGGCCACCATGGCGGTACCGCTCAAGTTCACCATGGCCGAAGCCGGCGACAGGCCCATGTGGAACACAAAGCCGAAACTCGTCAGCGCCGTGGACAACGGGTTGGATTTGGGGTTCATCAGGGAATCGTGGCGCTTGTTGAGCTCGTCGACGACCTGTTGCGCCTTCACCGAATCGAACGCCTCGACATTGGCCTGGGACTCGACGTAGTTCTGCATCCCGATCAGCTTGTCCTGCAGCTGGTCGGCATACCGGAGTTTTGCCAAGTACCGGGCGCCGTGGAACATGTTCTGCGCGAAGGCGCGGCGTGCGTCCTGGCTGAAGCCCGGTGTGCCCTTGCGGTGAATGCCGTGCTTGGCCCAACTCAGATCCGGCATGGAGGCCAGATACAGCTGGTTCACGGCATCCTGCAATTCCTCACCCATGCCCTTCTCGTCCAGCACGCCAAACAGTTCTTTCAGGAACCCGCGTCCTACCGAGTCGCGCGAGGCGTTGAACTCCTTGTCCTTGATGACCTTGCCAACGGTGAACCCGTCCGCAGAGGGATAGGCCGCCCGCATCTGCGTGCGCAGGGCTTCGGCCTCGTTCAAGGTTTCCGCCCGGCTCACATTCACCACGCCGGCAGGGCCACGGGTCACGACCACATACTTGCCAAACCGCGCCAGCGGGAAGTACACGCCCTTGATCTTGTCGAAGAACTCACCATCCATGCGCTCCAGCATGGCCGCCTTGCTGGCGCTGGACATTTCACTGCGCTCGATCTTGTCCCGGATGGCCTCTCTCACCTGTGCATAGTGTTCCTCGTAGGCGTCCCGGGCCTGCGTGTAGACGGTCTTGGCTTCTGGGGACAGTGCCTTGAAGTCTGCATTCAGCTTGCCCCATTGCATCCGGTTGTCACCGGTCACAAACTCCTTGGCCGGGTCAATCTGTGCCAGGGTGGCGTCGTGCATCAGTTCGGCAAGCTGGCGCTCATCGGTCAGTTTTGACCAGCCCGTCGCAATACCATCGGCCTGCGCACCAACTTCATTGGCGTCGGCCGACATCTGCTGCACCATCTGGGTGTAGCGGCCCAACTGGGGCAGGTCTTTTCCGTACAGGTCAACGATCTGCCGGCCGCCCAGGAACTGCAAGCCCAAACCGCGATAGTCGGCCAGCTTGTTCCCGGTGCGGGCCTTGATGTCCGTGACCGTGATGTTTTTCAGGGTTTCCCTTACAGACCGGCTGAAACGAATATCAGCATCCGCGGCGTCGAAGGTTCCACGGTTTCCGATGGCACTCTTGATCTGCTCTGGCTTGAAGGCAACATAATTTATCCCGCCTTTCCCTTTTGGCATCCCCTTCGTGTCGTCGTATCGGATGCCGTCATAGCCCAATTGCCTCAGTGCTTCTGTGGCTTCATAGTCCTCAAAAAGTCCGAAGTTGTTCTGCTTTTTGAACTCAAAGAAGTCGCCCACATAAGGGTTTTTAATGCTTAGATACACAGGCATCACATTGCCCGGAGGAGAGTAGGCGTGATCCGCGTAGTGGTTTGCGATGGATGGCTTTGTCGCAAAGTGGTATCCGTACCCACTGTAGGGGCGTTTTATGTTTTGCTCGTTGAATTCCATCACATCCGCGTGCGTTCCGTGATACACCACCAGCGGCTTGCCATCAGCATCCACCACCTTGGAGTCGCCAAACCACTTCCTAAACGATTCGGTTTCGGTCTGGTCTACCTTGCCCGGATCGGTACCACGGTTCATCGCCGGAATACGGTTGTCAGTTGCTGCCATGCCTCCGCTTTCCGAACTACGCATAAACCGCACAACCTTGGTACCGTCAGTCACACCGCTGGTGCGAAGTGTTTTCAGCAGATGGTTCAAGTCGGACAAGGTAACGGCGTCCAGATCAGCGCCCAAACGCTTGGCAAGCCGGGTAAACCCATGCTCACGCAGCCATTTCCGCAGACTACCCACAAACTCACGCAGCACCCGCTTGGCACGCTCTGGCAGGTTTTCATAAGCCCTACGTCCCTCAACTTCGGCTAAAAATTCCTCGGTTGCCAGCAAAGCACGTTGCGGCATAGACAAGTTGGCCGTCTGCTTGGCAATGCCATTCATCTTTACACCGGCCTGGGAAGCCAGCGCCACCATACCCGGCCCACCACCCATGCCGGAATACAGCGCACCTAGCATTTCCTGCAATTCGCTCTTGGATGTCGAAGCACGCAGCGCAATGTGCGTTGCCTCATGCAACAATGCCTCTTCCGCCTCAAGCTCAGACTGGATGTTCTCTTGAACGAGATAGACCCTACCAAAGTAAGCTACGCCCTTTATGCGATCCTTGGGGTTCTTGTTGTCATAGCCCTGTTTCTTCGCCGCCGCAAGAATAGGCGCAGGCAAATCCTCGAACCGCGCAACGACTATCGGTGCCTGACCATTGGACTTCTCGCGCAGGATGACGCGGGCGACAACAGCGTCCAGGGTAGCCCGGTCAATGGGGCCGGTCGCAGCGTCTGATTCTTGGCGGCTGAACATCGCCACGCCCTTGTCGGTTTCCTTGGTCTGCACCGTGGAAAACAGGTTGTCGAATGCCTCTGCAATGGGCTTGACTTCTTCCGGCAACAGGTACGGATAGCGTTCTTTGCTTCGCGGGAAGTCGCCCACTTCTCGCACGTTCGCAAGGTAATCATTATGATACCCGCGCTCCATCATCTTGCTGATGACGTAGTTTTCAAACGACCGCGCTGCCCGTTCAATGATGCGGCTCCAGTAACCCTCTGGCGCTTTGTCGTTCATGGCCGCGCGTTTTGCCATTGGCGAAGCATTCAACGCTTCTACCAGTTCGGCCATTCGCCGCTCTACCTCTGGCCTCACGCCGTCTGGGTGACTTGGGTCAAGGTGCCAGTTCTCTGGGTTGTAGTACCCGGCTGCATTCGTGGTCTTTGCGTACCTCTCAAGCGTTGCCTTGGTAATCGGTGTGCTTTGCTTGGTCTTGTGGACATACAAAGGCTCTGGCTTGTACGTGATGTAGTTCGCCTTGCGGTAGTCCAACTGCGACATTCCGGCCACCATGGGTACCGCGCCGCCGCGCTGGTGCGAGAAGTAGTTATCCAGTGCATGAAACCACTCATGCGCCAGAACACCAGCACCGCGAGTCTTTGTCAGGTTGATAACCAGCGTGTCGGGCTCGTAGTGGGCTGACGCTTTGCCGGAACCACGCGCACCAAAAGCAATGCCAAGCGTGCCATTCAGGGATACGGCTTTCGGCGGTATGCCAACAATGTCGGCAAGGTCCATCAATGCGTCGTATGCCTGATTCAGCATGCCCTGGCGGTCTTTGCGGCCTAGTCCCTGGTTTACCCACTTTCCAAACTGCCCCCCACGGAATCCAAATGCAGATTCAAATTCGTCGCTCGTTACGTCCTTGCCGTTGCGGTAATCCTTCGCCGTCCGGGGCCGGTTCTCTGTCCCGCGAACATCGCCCTCTTTCACGTTGTCGCGGTCCTTGATACCTTCCCACTCTGCGACCAGATCGGCATACCCGGTCTTAATGAACTCGAATGCTTCTTTGGCTGTCGGGAATGTCTTGAGCTTGCGGTATTCCTTGTCACCCTTCTTGTTGATGCCAAAGCCCTTGCTTTCGGTACCGCGAACCTCGAATTGCATCTTCTTGGTCTGCTTCTGCTCGGTGTCAACCATGGCGATGACGCGCTCAACCACATCGGCAACGCTTGTTGCGCCATCAAATGAACGGCTGCGCCCATCAATAGACACGCGCACCAGTGGCGTCTTTGTCTGCGTGCCATCCGCGTTGTAACGGTAGGCATCCGGGTACACCTCAACAGAATCAATGCGCGGCCAGTATTCGCGGTCGATTGCCTCCAGCAGTGCAACTTTGTCGGCAAAGGCACTCAGGCTGCGGGTTTTGGCAAGCTCTGCGGCCATGCGCTCACGGGTCACGTTGCCTGATGTGATTCGTTGGGCAAGGTTGCGAACCGTCTTCACCTTTTCAACCCAGTGATTCACCTTGTAGCTGGTGCGTGGCTTTGCCGGAATCTCGGCTCTGGCCGCGAAGGAAAGGGCTGATGCAAACTTGTCATCAATGGACAGGTACTCGTCAGCGGGCCAAATCTTGCTGAGTGGTTGCGTAGCAATGTCGTTGTCTGACAATTCCGTTTTCAGCGATGGTGCGGCGTCTTTGCGTGCGCCTGGCAATGCTTCGCCAAAGTCGGCAAGTTCAGCCTTCGCTTCCGGCTTCACGCTGTTGTCAGGCTTGGCTAGATCAGGGTAGTCTGCCAGCACTTCAGCGGGAACGTCTTTCCCCTCGTCCAAAGCCTCTTGAACGCGCTCCTTATGGACGGCAAGCAATTCGTCATGGTATTTGCCAGCAGCCTCGATAGCTGCCTTGCCCGTCGCGGACATTGACTTGATTCGCCACGCTGCAAATCCTTCTGTGGGCTTCATCTTATTGACTTCTGCCCTATCGCCGCGCGCAAACTTGACGGCATCCTTTTTGTCTTGCAGCAATTCCTTGCGGGTTTTTGCCCAAAATTCCTTGTTGCCGGTAATGTTTATTCGGCTGCGCTTGTTGGATTCCTCGTAGGTGATGTCTCCAAGCACAGCGTGCCTATTCAGCATCTTGTCGTACTCATCGCCTGGGAAGGATTCAGCGGCCTCTGCACGAGTCATCTTCCATGGCTCCGTCTTTTCTCCATCCTCCTTCGCCTGCGCCTTTTCCTTGGCAACAAGGTTTCCAATCCTTTGCTCGTCAACCCCATCCACGATATAGTCAAGCGTCGGCCCACCAGAAAGTTGCGACACAGAAACCTCGTTGTCGCCAAGAATGTTCGATGAAAATCCAGCCTCTCTAGCCCAGTCCCTGAGAGATTCACGGGTCTGTCTGTCAAACGCTTTCCCAACTGGCGGAATAAGCAGCGTCAATCCTCTGCGCTCTTTGATGCGGTAATCGAATGTCGGCGGGTCTTTCACATCAAACTCAGGCTTTCCATCTTTCGCTGGATAAGCCGCCTGCAATTCTTCCGGCGTGATGTCGCCTTTCTTGACATCCTTCAGGGCGTCGATACGTTCTTTACCGGTGATGTCGGCTGCGTCTAGGATGGCTGCGGCTTCGGCTGCGGGGGTTGCTGGCTTGTTTGCTTTGACGGCATCTTGATCCAGCAGGACTCTTACCGCAATGCCTTTGTCTGATTCCCGGCCATCGCCCATCACAACGAGGTCTTTATTCCGCCCCTTCAATAATCCTGAGTACGGCTCACCATCAAAGTCAAAAGCAATAGTTTCATATTTGTCACCAAGCGGCCCTAGTTTTACGTTTGAAACCCTGTCCCTTAAATCTGATGCAGCATCAATTCCAGTCTGGATCATCTGCGCGGCTACGGGCGGGAGCTGACCAAGTGCCGGTGCTTTTGGCGCTTTCGCTATGTCAGCAGCTATTTGTTCTGCTTCCGCATATACCCCGTCAAGAAGTTTTAACGCAGCCTTCGCATCACTCTCTTTCTTGAAAAGTGCTACCGTGTAATCTTCAAGCGAGAACGATCCACCAGTTTTACTGCCGAACTCTTCGCCTCGTTTTTTAATATCCGCAATGCTCTCTCCATTGGCCCTGGCTGCCATTGCATCAATTTTTTCTGCTGTATCTTCAAGAAGAATGTCGTAGGCAGATTCTGTTGCGCGAAGTTCTTTAAGGTTGCGATTCTTTTCTTTTTCGTATTCCCTCTTCGCTACTTCAATTGCGCGTGTTTTTATTGGCGAAGCGTCGGGTTTGCTTTCTGGTGTGGGTTCGGCTACCGGGGTCGTGGATTGCGTCTGCTGATTGTCGCGAAAAGCCTTGTTGTCACGCTCAAGCGCGACTTTATGCCGCTTCGACAACTTGCTCATAGCATTGTTGTGGGCGTTGGTGAGCGCCTTATGCTGTGCAATTTGCTCGTCTGTCGGGTTGCTCCCAAACATCTTGTTGATCGGACGTGGCGCTGTCTTGCGCAGTTCTGCCATTTCATTCGCAATGTCTGATGCGGATTGCGTCTGTGCTTCGGTTGGTACATCTAGGGGGTTGGATGCGGTTGGCGCTACAGTTTCAGTAGCTTGCTTCGTAGGTGCGCGCCCGGCAATAAATTCCGCGTACCCATCCTTGCGTTTGCCACGCTCTTTTGCGCGATCAATTGCAAGTTTGATGGCAACTATGCCAGCCTCTCCATTTGCCATTGCAGGTCCACGCTTCCCTCTGAACGTTACGTAGGTTCCGTCTTCGCTCATCTTCTTTACTACAACGCTCGTTGTGACCTTCATGTCATTGAAGACAAGTGTGCCAAGGCTATCTCCTACTTTAAGGTTCATTTCTGCAGCAACTGTTTGATTAACAGCGTGAGCGCGTTGCGCCTCTACTGCTTCGCGTGCGTGGTAAACGTCATAGCCAAAATCTCCGCCTTCAACTTTCGTCTTGTTTTGTGCAAGCACATCCTGCGAAACATTCAGTCGCTTGGCTACTTTGGCTGTCATTTCGGTGGTGTAGAAGACCCCGGCATCCAACTCTTGCGCCACGGCATCCATCAATCTTTGCTGACGTGCGTCTGGCTTGAATCCGCGTGACTTTGCTGTGCGCCAACCATCACTCACTTCTCCAGCAGGCAACGTGTACGTGGCATCTTGGCTGGGCGCCAGCGCATCCTTCGCATCAATCTCCTCCACGATCTGCGCCAGCCGCTTGCCCTTTGGCTCTAGTCCAAGCTCGCGCGCTACCCGGCCTGCTTGAATGGCGTTCTTGCGCCAGTTGGGGTGGCGGTTTGCCGGAGCGGGCGTAGACGCTGATTTCGCAGGATTCGCGGCCTCATTCGCTGGGGGAGGCTCTGCCACGCTGGGCGCGTCCTTGATAATGCTGCGCGGTATTTCCTCACCGGCCACAACATCGCCGTTTTTGCGCAAGGTCGGGATGCGGTCGGCGTTGCTGTACAGGTCGCTCTGGCGCACGCGGTGGTTACGGCCGTAGTTGTCCTGTACTTCGACAATGGTGGGCGTAGTCTTTTCTGCAAGCGCACGATCAACGGCCGGCCTGAGTGCGGCTATCAGTTCTTTTCTGGCCTCCGCTCTTTCTTCTGGCGTATCGGCCAGATTCATCGCGTTGTCTGCCCGTTTGACGGCGCGCTTTTCATCGGCAGTCAGCGTCAACTTGACTTTGTAGGCATTCACGTCGCCACCAACGATGTCATCAGACGCTTTGGCTGTGTAGATGCCTTCCTGCGTGTTCCATGCGTATTTTGGCTCTCTGCCTTCTGCGATTCGGGAACGCAGCGCCGGCTTGCCAATCCGCTCCTCGTTGTCAATGCGCTCGCGCTCCAGTTGATCTACCCCAGCCGCTTGTACGCCACTTCCTCCAACCGTAGCGGATTGGCCTGCGGTGGCCGCTGCTGCTGGGCCAGCAGTCGCCGCACCTCCTGCTTGCGCTGGTTGCGTGATGCTTTGCTGGGCTTTTGGGGCTTGAGGCTCACTGGTAACTCCTTGGGTTGAAAGTCGTTTCGCTATTTGTTTGAGGGCTTTGTTTGGCTCCACGATTTCGCGCTTGGCTCCCATATCGCTGTAACCAACGCGAATGATGTCTGCTATCAGTGGGCGCACTTGCCGCGAAGTGATGCTGAACAAGTTGGCGGCAGATGAGATAAACCAGCGCAGGTCAGACCCTCCAGCGCGCAGGCCAATGTGCTCAAGCTCTGGCGCGCCAAGAGACTCGCCGGCCTTCACCTTGCTCAAGATGGCAGCAGAGCGCGCTTTGTCTTTGCCTCGCTCAGCCTCGCGTTGAAGCACCTGATCGGCGTACTCCTGAGCATGTGAAATAGCTTCTTCGCGTGTGTTGAATGGTTTTGATGGTGTGGTTTCTCCATCAAGTTCTGCGAGAAACTTTCCCTTGATAAGTCCCTTGCCCTCTTTGGCGCTTGCCGTCCATGAGCGACCGCCTCTTTCAAATATCAGTTCCCCAGCGTCAGCTTGCTTCTTCGCGCGAATGGCTGCGAATGCGTCCTTGGTTCCAAAGCTCGGGCCTTGCTGCGCCGTGGGGCCGGTTGCTCCCATCGTTGCGCTGGGCGTGCCGCTGAAATTGCTTGGGCTCAGTGGCGCATTGCCGTTTCCTCGTTGACCAGTTGGTGCAGCCCCAAGTTCTCCATTGCTGGCCAAAGATGAGAGGGAAGCGCCAGCGTCTCGCCGTCCCGCATCGCGTGGAACAGCGCCTGCAGTTCCAACGCCTCGTCCTGCGTCATTACCTGCAGGTCCACCCAGCGGGAGAAGTCCGGCAGAAGGTTGATTGCTTGGGCCGACATTGGGCTGCTCCTGGTTCTTCGCTGGGCGCTGTTTCTGTGCAATCTCTGCGGCGGCTTGCAGCGCCTGGTCCTGCTGGGCTTGGGCGTGCGCGCCAGAATCCACCGCCATTGCGGCAGCCGACGAAAGCGGTCCCGTATTGGGGTCGATGCCCATTTGCTGCGAGAGCGGGCGCTGGTCTATGGCGGGCGCTTCTGCGCTGACTTCGGGCGCCGGGCGCAGCGCATCGAGTTCTGCCGTAGCCTCATCACGCGCGCCAATGAGGCGCTGGTCCCAGCCATTGGCTTTGGCCTGCTGCTGCACGAACGCCAGGCGCTCCTCCAGTTGGGCAATGCGTTGCTCTGGTGGAGCAGGCGTCACATCGGTGGGGTCTCCATTGGGAATGTCTGGGGTGCCATCATCGCGGTCGGCGGCAGTGCGAGCTACGCCGTCTGGCCCTACTTCTATGGTGGGTTCAGCCGGCGCAAACGGTTCAGCCTGCGTAGGTGCGGTTCCTGGCGGAGTTTCTGGTGGGATTCCTGGCGCTTGCTCGGGTACTGGGCCGCGTGCCTCAGTGTTCTGGTTGCGAATGTTTGCCGCGCCGCCCATCAGTACACCAGCCAATCCACCTTCTACGGTGGCGCGCGTCACGCCTTCCATGATGGGTTTGCCGTCGGCATAGTTCTGCCACATCTGCTCTTGGGCAGACTGCGGCATTTCTTGCAACACCGCTTCGGAGACGATTCCGCCCAGGATGCGCTGCTTAGCCGACAGCGGGATTTCGTCGGCAGCGCCTGCCGCCTTGCTGCCAATCTTTGCAATGGCCGTTTCTGCCGTCTCAAGCCCAAGCGCATTCGCCAACCGGCCAGCGCCGACGCCAATGGCCGCCGTTCCAGCGCCTGCGGCGAGTGCGGCGAGTGCATTCTTTTGCTGGTCGTCGCCCTGGTACTGCGCCATTTGCTGGCCTGCGGTCACGGCTCCTTCGCCTGCGCCAGCCGCGAGCGGAACCGCCCACTTCTCGCCAACTGTTCTTGCCAGTAGTCCAGGAGCAGCCGGTCCAACTCCGCCAGCTTTTGCCAGCGGCGCCGCAATACGGCCAGCGCCCAGCGCCAGTTTCGAGCCAACGCCGCCCGCCACCATACCGGGAACCGACTGCACCACTTGCTGCGCGGTGTAGCCGGGGTTTTTCAGGTATTCAAGCGCGATGTCCCCAGCGCTGCCGCCTTCCCAGGCCTTGTCGATGTTTGCCTTGCCCTGCTCATAGCCAGCGGAAAACTTCGTGTCCTTGGCCCATTTGCCCGGCTGAAAGCCGGTAGCCTCTCCGAGAACGTCGGCGGCCTTGGTGAACGGGCGCGCACCGGCTGCGAGCGCAAACGGCAAGTCTGCAAGGCCGGTGGCCATGCCGGGGAGTTCCTGCACGCCGACCTTAAGCGACTTTCCTATGTCTGAGGCGAAGCCGCCCGAGTCTTTGGCGCCCTCGTCGAACTGGTCAAAGATATTTGCGCCAGAGGCAGGCGCGTCGAACTGGTCGAACAGGTTTTGTGCCATAACCTGCAGTGTTGCCGCACGCTCTCATACTGGCGAACCCTACAAGGGGGCAACGGTTACTTTCCGGACATTGCCCTAGCAGCAGCGCCAGCGCCGTATTTGCGGTCGAACTCGGCTGCATTCTTCGGGTCTTTCTTGAGCAACTCCACCGCTCCTTGAGGGATGGCTTGAGCCGCCCCCTGCCCAGCCTCTCCTACAGTCGCCGTCTCCCCTGTGCGCTTGTTGTACTTCACGATGGAGCCTGCTGTCGTGCTGCCATCCACGTTCTTCGTGGCAGGCGTCACTTGCACGCCCCACTCTCCGCTCTGCCCGTCATTGAGCGCACTGATCTGTGCCTGCGCCTGGGCCTTCTGCTCAGTCGTGGCGTTCGGGTCAAGCAGTGTTACGCGCAGGCTCTCAAGCTGCGCCTGTGCCCGCGTCTTGAACCCTGATTCGGTTTCCTGCATGGCAAGCGTGCGCTCATCAATTCCAGCCTTGCGCTGATCGCGCGTGGCAAAGCCTTGCTCGCGCAGGCTGGTGCGCTGGTTCTCGCCGGTCTGCTGCATGGCTTCACGGGCATTGCTTTGGCCTTGGACCATCGCCTGCTGATTGCCTGCAATCTCTTGTCCTTTGGCTGCTGCGTCTTGGGCAAGCGCGGCTTGGTACGCCATGGTGGACTCTGATGGACCTTGCTGTTGGCCACCACGGAACCGGCCCATGCCGGAACTCTGCCACTCTGGCCGATTCATGATGCTCGATGCCGACACACGGGCATTGCGCAGATCATTGCGCGCCTGCCAGTCGTTACCGCTGTGGCGCACGGTTGGCGCTTGGAAGCCTTGGGCTTGCACTGGTGCGAGCGATGGGACTTGAGCCAGGGCCTGGGCCACGGGCTGGGCGGGCGCTGGTTGCGCCGATGGCTGTGTAGTTGGCGCTTCAACGGCAGCTACATTTCCGCCGCCACGCTGCACGTCGGTCTGTGTTTCTGGAACAGTCAGGTTGGTGACAGGGGCAACGGCCTTAGAGGACAGCGATGGATTCACAAAACCACGACCAGCGCCCGCCGCATTGCGCTCTTGCAGCCGCTTCTGGTCCGTGAATGGCGTCATGCTCGCGGGATCTACGCCATCGGGGACAAGGTGCGGACTGAGATAGCCTGCGTTGATGCCAGCAGCGCGCATGGGGCGAATCACTGCAGAGTCGTATGCTCCAGCAAGCCCACGCGGGACCATGCTGGCCACGTCGAGAATGGCGCGTCCTGCATTCTGGTTCGCGTCTCCAATGCCGCTTGCCATCTTGGATATGGCGGAACGGTCTGCCTGAGCTTGTGGGTCTGTCTCCAATACAGACGGAGCAGAAGGGCCACGACCCACATTGGCGTAAATGTCAGCCCCCGCGCTCGGGCTTCCTTGTGGGTAGATGTTCTGCGCTGAAATTTGGCGGCGCTTCACGACATCGCCATCGACCAATCGCTGCGGCTGAGGCTTGAACCCGCGCACTTCGCCGCCGTCAGCAAACTGCTGGCCGTTGCGGTCAAAGCGCCCGCCGTTGTTGGTGATGGAGCTTGCAGATACGGCGTTGTTGCGCGCAGTGAATGAATCAACCGGCTTGGCGACTGGCGGTGTTGCTGGAGGTGTTGCTGGAGGTGTTGCTGGAGGTGTTGCCATTGCTGACAGCGCAGGGGGGGTTGCAGTAGGGGCAATGCCCGTGCGAGTGATAGAGCTTGCGCTGACCGCGTTGTTGCGGGCCGTCAGAGAGTCAACTGGAGTAGCTGGGGAGGTCGATAGAGACGTTGGCGCGCCCGGAGAAGGCATTGCCCCAGGGAGTGCTTGCACGGCTGCGTTTGGTGCGCCTGGAACTCCTGGCAGATTGCTTGTGAATCCGCGCGGAGTTGCGCCATTGACCGTGATGTCGCCGCCAATATTCCCGCCGCTGTAGCTGTTGCCGATGCGGGTTACATCGTTGGTCACTTCGCCGCCGATGGCAAAGCCCTTCGCGCCACGTCCTTTGACTGTGCCGCCATTGGAGAAGTACACCCCCTCATCCTTGGGCGAGTGTGTCGCGTCTTTCATTGCTCGCAGTGCGTTGATGCCAACCGCATGAACCTCTTGCGGAGTATGGGCGAACTCGCCGTTGGAAACCTTCGTGGGAACCTTGGATATGTTCTCAAGCACCTCGGGACCGATGGCCTTGGTAGAGTCGGCGGGCATGATGAACGTGCCCGGCTTGAAGCCGCGCGGGATCGAATCACTCGTCCCAGTTCCAGGGCCATGAATCAGACCTCCGTCCTTGCAACTTTGTGCCTTCTTGGTGTTGAATCCGCGCACGGCGATGCTCCTTGGGCCTGTTATGGCCAAAATACCTTGGTTGTCTGAGGCTCGTCACTGCGGGTTGCTCGGCGCAAGTCGCTGTCGGGTCGAATCCCGAAGTAGCGCGTGAACGCCTGTTCTGCAAGCCCTGCGCGCGTAGGGTCGATGGTGTCTGAATCTGGCCGGCTGAACGCTCGGTGCAGCGCCCAATGCACAAGGTGGCGATGATGCGCAGCATTGATCTCTGGCGTGTCGGTGTCGCTTGACATGGGGGTCAATGGCATCCGGTAGCCCTCCAGCAGCACCTTGCCGTCCTGGTTAGGAACGGGCCACAAGGTCACTCTGGTGTCGTCCTGAATGATGAAGCGTGGCCTGTCATCCTCATCGTTTCGCCAGTCTGGCCTGGTGCGTGTCAACTCTTCCCGTGTAATCAGGTCCAGTGGTTCGCTGCGCGTCTCGCCCGTCACCTGAAACCGTGGCGCGACAAGCTCGTACAGGCTTGCATGTAGCGGATAGGTGTTTGTTCCGGCAGTCACTGCAATCTGGCAGACTGCTGCGTTGCTTGCCTCGTAGATCAGCCGCCCGCGAATCGCAGCTTCCTGCTCTGCCTCATTGAGCCACTCGGTAATCCACTCGTCGGCGAAAAGGTACGGGTTCGGTACGGTGTCCGTCGCATCAATGCGGAACCGGAAAATGAGGTCTTCGAGCGTCATGACACACCGTACTGGTCAACCAACATCTTGACCTTCTGGCGCAGCGTATCCACCGACTGGCGGCGATCAAGCTCTTGTCCGAAGTTGATGCGCGCGTAGCCTTCAAGTGCTACCTTGTCCATGGTCTGGATGACGGTATCGAGTTCTTGTCGGTTGTCGGCCTCAGTCGTATCGGGCTTTTCCTGCGCGTCAGGGGTTGATTCGCCGGAATACTCGCCAATGCGCCACACGTCCTTGTTGTTCGTCACCATCTTTTGTGCGATGGCTTCTGGAACAAGTTGCACGGCACCAACTTCGGCCCAGTGAATGTAAGTGCCGTACATGCCATCCGTGTACTGAGCGCGCGGACCGATGTACTCAACGGGCAGGAAACCTGCCGGCGCTGCGTCTTGCTTCTTTGGTCGTGCCATGGGTCCGATCTTTCAAATTGGGGCAGGGGCCGAAGCCCCCGCGTTTTGCTTAGGCGACGCCGATGTTGGCCATGTTGACCAGCACGTCGATCTGCGAAGCCTTGGCGTTGGCCGTTACTGCCGTGGTCAGGATGAGATAGGCATCCTTGGGTAGCACGACAGGGCGCACGCCAGTGTTGCTCGCTGCATAGCGGCCAGCAGTTGCCACCGTGATGCCCGCGCCGAAGTAGTCGTTGTCCTGCGGAACATCGGTGCTATCCACGCCGTCTACATAGGCAAAGCCCAGGCTGGCGGTGATCGTGGCAGTCATGCCCGTACTGACAATCGTCTTGGCGTCGTCAAGTCGCATGCCAGCGGGCAAGATGCCCATGCGAACCACATCGCCAGAAGCGATGCCAGTGGCGACGTTGCTGTCCACCACAGCGCCAGACGAGTTCGTCGTCAGCGAATACAGGTTCGTGATGGCGTTGCCGTCAGGCGTGCCGGTCATTCGCAGCTCGTTGCCGAGAAAGTTCTTGGTAATGTTAGCCATTTGAGATTCTCCTGATGGTTTTGAAAATTAGAGCGGGCCTGGTTTCCCAAGCCCTGCCCTATCAGGCGGCGACGCCCAGTTTCACCACCGTGTCAATGGCGATGATTCCGTTGTCGGTGATCTGCTTTTCGTTGCCGTGGTCCACTTCAAAGCGCACTTTCGAGCGCCCGTTGATGGCACCAACCAGCAATTCCAGCTTGTCATCGTGGTCCAGTTCCTTCTCGCTCCAGAAGAACGGATTGCCCGTCTTGCGGTGCTTGCCCCAGGCTTCAGCCAGCGCTTGGCCACCGAGCAGGATTGCACGGTCGATGGCGTAGCCGGTGCCGAGTGCAGCAGGTGCCAGGTCGGTCGTGGTTTCCGTCTCGCTGGTGGTAGATGCGCACCAGTTGATGGGGTTGCCCGCGTAGAAGCGAATGGGCTTGGGCATCTTGACCATCAGAATGCCGTTCCACAGCGCAGTGTCGCCGCCCATGAAGAGCGGATGATTGCCGGCCTGCTGACCGCGCGCAATCGCGTTGGACAGGTAGGTGCGGTAGTTCGTGCTCTGTGCGAATGAGGCAAACTGGTCCGAAGACACCAGCAGCACACGCAGCGGAGAATCAGCGGCGAGTTTGTCGCCATCAAATTCAATCGGCGACGGAGCCAGAGCCATCGAGTCCAGTTGCGCGCGCAGCGAATCGACCAGATCGGCATTGAACACGTCCGCCGTGGTCATGGTGATCTCGCTTGCGGCTGCCTTCACCGTCTCCAGGCCAGTGCCAGTGCTCATGAAGTGCCGATTGCGCGAGGGGGCGCGAACAGGGTTCACAAGAATCGAAGCAAAGTCCGGGTCGGATGCCAGCGGCACAGCCCATTCGACGTTGTTGTGAAAGCCACGCGCGCCAGCCATGTGCACCAGCGAGAGCTGATCCTGCAGGCGGTTCATGTAGGCTTCACCCAGCGTGCGGGCCAGCGAGCGCAGTTGGTGCGGCGTGCGTTGCTGCGTCATCGTGTCGCCAGCCGAGATCGGGTAGCGCGCCTGGTTGATGCGCAGCCGGTCCTGGGCAAAGCTCATGGCCTTGCCGTAGCCTTCGGCGTTGCGCGAACCCATGATGGGCTTGCCGCCGAGGTGGTTCACGAAGTCAAATTCGACTTCATCGCCCGCCATCTTCTGCAAGTCCATGCAGCGCACGATTGGCATGCTCGTACTGGTCTGCTGGCGGATGGTGTTCTCCGATTCAGCTTGCTGCGGAAACTTGCCAGTCAGTCGGTTGATGGTGGTGTTGCGCTGCATGTTCGCAGCGAACAGGCCAGCCGATTGCAGTTTGTTTGCAAGGGGCGAGCCATAGGGGATATTCGTAGCCATGGTGGTTACTCCTTCGGTGGGAAAAGACTTCGCTTCACAGCGGTGTCAAATGAGTTACAAGCTAGAGACTTCGCTCCAGCAATGCGCGGATTTGCTCGGGTGTCTTGGACATAAAGCTCGCCAGCGTGTTGCTATCGCTCATCTCCATCAATGCCTGGGCCTCGTCGTGCGGTGCTTTCGAGCCAGCCGGGATTTCCGACAGGCTGGTGGGCACTTGCGTCTTGGCTTTGGCCAATGCCGCTTTCGCGGCGGCTGCTACGTCAGGTTTCCCTTCGGTAGTGGGCTGGGGAGTCTTTCCGGTGGCTTGCTTGAACGTGTCGAAGAACTCGATGATTTCAGCGGTCGAACCCTGCGAGAGCACAGCTTGGTAGCCAGCCCGCGCGAAAGTCGGTTGCGCTGCAATCCAGTCGGCCAGCTCCTTGCTCTCTGCAATGGAGTCGGCGTCCGGGTGGCGCTCGTAGATGGTCGAATAGTGGGAAGTGTCAGCAGCGGCTTTCTGCTGCTCAAGAATTGGCGCAAGCACCTCGGCAAGTCGCTTTTCAACGTCCTTGCTGATGGCATCCGCCCGCATATCCACCAGGGTTGCAACGCCCTTGGCCAACGCCTCTTCCGAGAAGTCACCAAAGATTTCGGGGTCTATCCCGGCTTCAATGATGGCTGCCTCGGCGGTCTGTGCCTGTGCGTCCGCCTTAGTGGGTGCTTCGCCCGCATCGGCGCGCTTCTGAGCCTGGGCTTTGAGGGCTTCAAGCTCTGCCTGCGCTGCTTCTGCTTGCTCTTTCCACTGCTTCGCGTCTCCGCGCGCCTCCGTCAGCTTCTCGTAGGGGATGGTGTGAACACCGTCCTTCGCCAGCACCACGGCCTTTTCGGGGTCGGGCTCGGCCTGAGTCGCTTCCTTCTTGTCGTCCTGCTTGCCTTGCACGTTGTCGGTGTTGGCCTCATCACTTGCTGCGGCATCGGGCTTGCCGCTCTCCAGCATTGCGCTGGTATCGCCCTCGGGAAGATGCAGCATCTTCAGCGTCTGTGCGTCGGTCAACTCGCCATTTACGGCGTGCTCTTGGAAAAACTCTGCTTGAGTCGTCATTGCGGTCCCTGCCACTTGTCGGAGTGGCACCAAAGGGTTTCGCATTCGACTGGCCGCATAGCCCGAAGGCCATGCTGGTCAATCTCCAGCTATGGGAAATGCGAGCCTTCACAGGCTTGCGGTTCACCCGGCGCTTCACAGCGGGGGGCTTAGGTGCAATGTGCCGCGGACGAGATAGTTTGTGAAACCCTACTGGGGGGCGGCGATGAACCAGGCATGAAAAAGCCGCCTCAGTGGGCGGCTGTGTGGCGGGTTAACTCGGTACTATTTCGGAGCCGAGTCGGCCAACTTCTCCTTGAGTGCGTAGCCCTCTACTAATTTCGTTAGTCCCTCTGCCATTCCATCACAAACCTCTTGCCTCGTAAGCTCTAGAGGAGAATCGGCGTCGATTCTGCGTAGTTGAAAAACCCTAAGCCCATGGCAGTCATCGCTAATCATTGCCTCAAGTTTGTTCCTGAAGTCTGACCACCAGAATGACACACTTGCTAATGCACCATCCTGCATTGGAACTCTGAATTTCCCATTATTCGCAGAATCGAATATCCCACTCATTTCTTCCAGCGTCACGCGCGGCGCCACGTTGGCATTGGTCTGGATCTCTTGTTCAATCGGCACCGTAAAACTTGCCGCGCCGCACAAAAGATTCAAATCTGCGCGACCTTTTGCTAAATCCAAAAGAGCCTCGTCGCGGACGCGTCTCATGTCGTACTCCAGACACTCAAGGCGCTGAACCACGTTGGCCCCTGCTTCCACGATGGCCTGCTCGGTGGTTTGGAAGTCAATCGCAACAACACCGAACTTCTCCGGGTCCGCTGGCGATCCGTCGCGCATCATCGGGGAGATTACTGGTTGGTCTTCGCTCATGCTGTCTGCTCCTTTTTTTGACTCAAATCGTGAAACGCTTTGAAAATGTGTTCTGCCTCTGGCTGCGCCCAGCACCAATCAAAATACTGTTTGGCGCTATGGAAGCGAGTGAATCTCCCCTCTTCCTTTGCTTCTTCCCATGCTTTGCGCACTGACGGGATACATGCTTTTGCGAATGATGTAAAGCTCTTATGCTGCTCTGGTGCCGAAAGTTCAAACCGTTCAAGCGCAGTTTGTCTGGTCATGCTGGCGCTCCTTGAAGGTTATCGGTGGTGGAATCTTCGCGCATGGTATTGATGCCCTGATTTACCCCTTGTGCTGGGCTCATTGGGTTGGCCGGTGTCTGTGGCGACGTATCTCCAGGAACGGCCATTGCTGGCTGATCTGGCATGGCAACGGATGGCTGCGGGATATTGGGGTCCATACCTTTCGGAGTCGGTGCTTGCCAACCCGCGTTTTGAAGCAGAACGTCAGCAATAGGAGCCACCATAGGAAGCTGTGCCACCGTCTGTGCCGCTTGCATGGCAGAGAAACTGCTTCGTACTCCAGACTCCACCGTCTCGCTGACAATTTTCGCAATGTCTGCGCGCATCTTCTCCGGGTTGTATTTCAGGTCAAGCTCTCGTCCCTTGAGTTCCACGGCAGCATTGGCCAGCGCCTGCTTGACTGCCTCAGCAATGCGCTTATCAATCTGCTCAGGCGTCTCCTGCGCGCCAGCATCTCGCACGGCTTTGATGATCTCGTCCTTGTCGGGCAGGTCCATGAGAGACAGAAGGTGCGGCATGGCCACCACCTGCAGGTTCTGCGGCATGGCTTTGAAGGCTTCGCTCATGGCGTTGAGCTGCTGCGCGCGGAAGCTACTCGATGAAGGCACATCGTCCAATGCCACCTTGAGCCGGATGCGCTGCACGTCATTGGTCCGATACTCGACACCAGTCACCGGGTCCACCGTGGGCTTGTTGACCACCACAGTGCGCTCTTGCTTGATCGCGTTACCCGGAATCACCACCGTTTCCTCGTCTTGCATGTCCTCGATGATGAGCGACAGCAGCAGTTCGCCAACTTTGGATCGCGCCTGCTTGAAATTGTCCATGAGAGATGCGAGCGTCTGAGTCGCCTGCTCAATCTGCGTCTGCTCCTGCAGTCCGCTGGTCGCCGAACCACGTTGGCCCATGAAGCCCGCAGAGATACCTGAAGCCCGCTCGATGCCTAAGCGGCTGTCCTGCAGCATCTTGTACTGCTGCTCGTTTAGCTCAAAGTCGCGGTGCACTTTGAACGTAGCGCCTTGTTGCGCCATGTGGGTGGCATCCAAAATCACGTCTGCGTCCACGCGGCCAACGGTCTGCCGAAATTGCGCATCGCTCATTGCTACAGCGCCCTTTGTGCGCTCCACACGAGAGGCTCCAAGACCCCACCGGATCTTGCTTGTCGCGCTGTTGACGTTGTCCTGCAAATACACCATGCCTCTAACGCGTCCGAACGGCACGCCAGTACGGTCCTCTCGCGCAGCCCAAAACGGCACATAGGGAAATTCGTGGTGCGTGTACGGCGTCGGGCCATCGTGCAGCTTGTGCGGGCCAGCCCAATAGCTGACGTACATGCGCGGCATCGTTGCCTTCATGGGCTTGACTGCTCCAGCCGCAAGAAGCTCGTCATGCGCCGGATTGCTCGGGTCGTACTCCACAACCTTGCCATTCGCGCCTGGGGCTTTGAGAACTGTGACTTGCTCCCAGCGCCGATACCACATCTCGTACAGACACACGCGCTGGTGCTCTGTGTCGCGCCACTGCTGCTCTTCAATGCTCCAGCCGCGCTCATCGAGGAAATTCATGGCAAGGCCGGTCGAACTTGATCCATCCATCGACAGTTCGGCGCGGTCCGTCCATCGGCCCATGGTCATTTCGAGTAAATGCGTGTGCTCTGGGAATTTCAGCTTTGCCTGCGATACGTCCGTCCAGCGGCGGCGCAGCAGATAGCGCGCATCGCCCATGTCTAAGCGCTGGCTCAAGTGGTCGAAATAGATTTCGTTGCGGTGAATGCCTGCGCAGCGGTACGGGAATTTGAACGGGTCTGACTCGCGCGCCACTTCCACCCAGCCGATGCCTACGCACACCTGGGGCCGGAAGGCTTCAGTACACGCTGCGTCGGCGCGGCTGCTTCGCTCGGCTTGATTGAGCTTGTAGTTCAGCGCGGCAGCCACTTGCTCGCCTTCTGGGTCGCCAGGTCGGTCAGCCGTCACACGCCAGTCAGTGCGCGTCTTTGCTTCCAGTCCAAGCACCGCTTCAATCGCGGGGCCGATCAGCGGCTCAATCGCGGGCGGCATGCCCAATGCCTGCTGCCGCTGCAGCACTTCGGCATCGAGCTGGTTTCCGTCCACGTAGTCCATCTCTCGGTCCGCGCGCGCTCTCCACGCCGGCTGATTCTCGATTTCCAGCAGGTACTGCGTGAATTCCTTGAGCGACAGGCCGGTGTCTGGTTGGCCGGCGGGCTGGTCGGTGGGCGTGGTGTAGTTCATGGTTATGTCCGCCAGTCTGGGGCTTCTTGGGGCTCGAAAGCCGGGGCAAACTCTGTTGCCATCACATCTACCGATTGCCCGAGATAGCGGAACGCATCGGCGCCATGGCTGTACTCGTCATGCAGTGGCAATGTCGGTTCGCCCGTCTTGGTGTGAATGTCGCGCCTGTAACGCTTCAAGCACTCGACTAAGCGGACGGTCTTTCGTTTATCGAAATAGCACTTGGGGAACGCCATGCGGGCAGACTTAATGCCTTCTTCGACGCTTGTCTGAGCCAGCACGCGCACTGTTCGGCCCATCGCGCGCATGATTTCCTCTGTGCTCTTGCCAGTTTGAAAGTTGCGCGTTCGACCGTCATGCGGCAGGTAATCCGTGCCCCAGCGATACGGGCGCTTGCCCAATTCACCTACATACCAATCAAGCGTTCTGTTGCTGTCCTCAATGTAGTCAAGCAGACGAATGTCCATCGGCCCGCGTTGCACCATGATGATGGTCATGGCATCGTTCCACCCTAAATCCCACACCGTATGCACGGGTAGTGTTGGGTCATACGGAACATCGCGCACTCGTCCATCAGTCATCAGCGCTTCGATTTCGTAGCGATAGATTGCGCCTTCTGCGACTCTGCGCGGCTTTCCTTCCCAAATGTGATCGTAGTCGTCAGCAAGCAGCGAGCGCTTGGCTTTCACCCGCTCATCCTCCAGCACAGACGGAAACCATGGGTTGTCCCGCCAATTCATCTCGCATAGCA
>OFQZ01000229.1_pt1 | contig 21737 bp, 12 predicted proteins | sample 1543011 | NCBI WGS metagenome assembly OFQZ01 (sample SAMN07774216, study PRJEB24372) | wastewater metagenome | isolation source: Exp Tend NO 0WW | collected 2016-02 | reverse complement strand
AGAATCCCCGCCGTGGCCGGGGTGCTGATCGCCGTGCCGAGAATCTTGGTAATGTCGATGCCAGTAGCAGCCGTGATGTTGGTTGGGGTCGCCAGCGTTGCAATCTGCGTATCGAGGTTAGCGGAGGCCATGCCGAGAGCCGCCCGCACGCCCGCCGCGTCAAGGGGCGTCCCCGCTGCGCTGGCATCGGAGAGCGCCTTGCCCGTGGTCCCGGCTGTCAGGTGCCCACTGGTCGCCTCATCCCACACCGCGTCAGCGTTCGCCGCAGCCGTTGGGACCGCGAGAGCGGCCACAAGCGATGTGTAGTCGCCTGAGTCGTATATGGTGACAGTGTTTGCGAATGTGGCGGATAGAGCCTCGGCTGTGCTGTTTCCTACCGCCGCGTGTGGCGTAATCACTTCATCCCACACCGTATCCGCAATTTCCGCGCTGGCATCTGCTGCCATAGATGCTGCCGTAATGACGTTCGCCCCGATTGACGATACCGCAATACCCGCCGCCGCCGTGATGTTAGTCGTGCTTGCCAGCGTTGCGGCCGGGATGGTCACTCCGCCTGATGCCGTAATCGTCTGCCCTGCGAACTGGATTGCCGAAACGTCCAGCGCGTCAGAGCCGCCTACAAGCGAGTCGTAGACGTTCGCGGGCAGCACCATGAAGTCCTGCCACACCGGGAGGCACGTCGCCGCCTCGTTGAACGCCATGCGCAGAGTGCCGAGCGTGCCCGTGTCGGTCGTGTCAAGCGTGACGCGATACATGCCATAGGCGTCATACGTCGTGGCCGTGACCGTGGCGTGCCTGATCGTCAACGCGCCGCCGTTCTTGCTGAGCTTAATGCCCGTTGTGGCGTGGTCGAGCGCAGACACTAGGCCGGTTTCCTCCGTCACGCCGTCGGTCTTGTCGAGTGCGGGACCGTACGAAACCACTACGGCGGTACTCTGTTTGAGAAACAAGCTCATGCCTACCCCCTATTCCTACTTAATCAGCGCGGCCAGGATCGCATCGACCGCCGTCTGTGTCGCCGCGTCGGATGGAATCGCGGGTGCGGCTGAGGCGATGGACGGAACTCCCACGGCGCAGAGCCACGCGATTTCCTGCGCCTTATTCGCCGCGCCTGCCAGCGTGTCGCGTGACTGTTCCAACGTGCGGAACGTCTGCGCCGATGCGCTGTTGTATTGCGTCACGGCGCGAAAGATCATCGCCGCCTTGACCTTGCCGACGAAAGCGGAATCTACTGCGAGTGTTGCCTGATCTGCGAGTGTGCCTGCCATTTTATGTTTCTCCTGTTGTTAAGCTCGGCGTTGCCGATACGAGTGCATTGCGACGGGGATTTTGAGGCTTGCCCCGGCGTTAAGGGTGAGCGTTAAGATTGGCTCGGCATAAGAGGTGCTGTCGTATGTCGCAGGTTGGCGGTATCTGCTGGCGGCCGATGAGTCATCATCCCAGTGGATGCCAATAGCGTTCCCAGACACCCACCCAGCCCGCGCAAATATCTCGTCAAAGATGCTCACTAAACTGGGAGATGTCATCGTGTCGCCCGCCGCCGTGCCATCCGAAAAGTCCCAATCCACTTTCGCCGTGGTATGTATTCCGTGGTCTGTGTCCCATTCCGCCCGCGTCGTGGGCGCGGCGTGGTTGTCCTCATCTACGCCATACAGGGCGGTATTAATCGCCCCAGCGCCAGCGGCCCCGGAGTAAAACGTTATGTAAGCAGACGCGCATGTTGATCCCTGCGCTACGGCAACATTCGCAAAACGCAGCCAGCAATGATATATTCCGCCCACATTCCCCACCGCCGCAGTAGGCCCGGCGGCTTGAAATGTTGACGCGCCGGAAACATAGCCATCATCTGCGTTCGCCGCTATCGAGTAGGTTGCCATCTATTCCCCCTCGTATTTGATCGTCGTGGGCATGCTATATCACCAGACACCGGAACAGTTCAGTCCCGGTGTTGCGTAACACATACAACCATCGCAAGGTCGCCGTGTCAGTGTATTCAACGCCAAACATGCGGTCGCCAAGCAACGCCGCGCCTTGTGCGTAGAGCAAGGTCGAAAACGGGATGAGTTCATTGTCGCTCGGAGAGTAGCGGAAGAATCTGCCTGTCGCGTCTTTCATCACGTAGATATACCCGCCCAGGTAGGCGTAAGCCGTGCCAGTCGTGAACGTCTCCTGCTTCCCACCGTAGTCCACGCCGGACACCCAGGTGTTCGCGGCCATATCATAATAATCAAGCACCGAGCCTGCGCCGCCCCGGAACGAGTACATGCGCCGCCCATTGATGATGGCGCTCTCGTTCGTCCAGTCTGCATGAGTCTGGTCGTTGACCATCAGCATCGAAGCCGAGAGTCCGGGAGCCGCCGCCCGCGCCGCGCCGGGGGAGAGGGTTGACCATGAGTTGCCACTGATCGAGTACCGGTAGAGCGTAACGGCGTTGTTACCCATCAAATATATGTGATCGGTGTTTGTCTCGATGGCATACACTGATGTGGCGTCCGGGTTGATCGTCCACGCCGCGCTGGTCGTCAGAACCGTCCCGGTGTTAGACGCGATTGTGCGGGTCTGCCCCGCGCCCGTCCCGCCCGTGATGCGGACCTGGAAGTTGTTCCACTGGTTAACCGTCCATGTCTTTGCGCCGTTGGTCAGGGTGGACGCGCCGCCCGCCGTGGCTGTGCCCGTGGCGATAGTCACCCCTATCAAAGCCGTAATCTTCCCGTCCGTCGCCCATGACGCCGGCGCGCTAGTTACGCTCCGGGCCGTCCAGGTGTTCGTCGCAAAATCGTAGTATTGAAACGAGGTCGCGGACATCGTTCCGGCGTTCCACACAAAGTAGCGCCCGCTGAGGATGACGTAGACGGATGTGTTGTCAAGCGCCACGCCGAGCGCCGCGAACGTGAACACGGCGTTTGCCCCGGTGGTGTTGCGGGTGATAACCGCCTCCTGCCCCGCGCCCGTTCCGGCCGTGATCCTGATCGTGTATCCCGCGAGCGAACGCGGGATGGTCAGGTTTGTCGTCATGCTGGTAGTCGAGCCTGCCGTGGCCGTGCCGGTTGGACCGAGCGGGGACCACGTTCCACACGCCCCGGCTGTCATCGTGCCGCCCAGAGTGACGGTGGCGATCTGCTCCCAGGCGTCCTGATCGACGTAGTAAAGATATTGCGCCGTAGCAGATGCTACAAGCATGGCGATCCGGCGTACGGTGTCGCCGTAGATAACGTGCATCGCCGCCGCCATTGTGACGGGCGCGGGAGTCATAAACTCCCACGTTTTGCGGTCGAGCGGGGCGCGCAGGTTGTTGACGATTGCCATTAGCTCACCATGATGTTGTTACGGATGGCGCAGGCTACCGCCGTGTTCATCTGCGCGCGCACCTGCTCACCCAAGAGATACGTGCCGGCCTGAACCTGGTTGGTCATGCTGGTCACGGTTGAAACGGTCGTGACGGTTGAAACAGTCGTGACGGTCGGGAGCGTCCCGGCGTTGACGTTCACCCTCAATTCACTCGTCGGCGTTTGGAGGGCCGAGAGAAACGACAATTTGTTGAGCGCGCGGAGAATGTTGTCGAGCGCCGCTTGCATCCGGGCGGTAGGTGAATAGCTCATACGATCCTCCACGTCAACCCGTCTGATTGGACGGCAAAACTCTCGTTCTCGGTCAACCCAAGATCGCCAGTGGCGTAGTCGTCAATGGTCTGCCCTTTGGTCGTGGTCAATGTTACTTCATTCGCGGAGTCGTCAATCCGTTTGATGTTGAATAGCTGCCCCGGAACCGCTTCCGCGTCGGCCAGAAGAATCTCGAACGATCCCGCCGTTGCGTCCGCCAGAATGGTGTAGTCGGTGGCAAGCATGGTGTAGGCGGCGGTGACGGTGACGACATTCCCCTTGAGCGTCCACCCGTCAAGCGCGTCTGCCTCAACAAACTCGCCCAGTTCCCATACCGCTTCCGGGGCGGCGATGGTCTTAACCGCCAGGTTGCCGTCGCTGTCAAGCGTCAGTTGGGCGACATGCGCGGAGTCGTCCACGCGAAAGGTCGTCTCGCCTTCTTTCTCGCCCAGCGTGAAGGTGATGTTGCCGCTGTCGGCATCCGTCGCAACCGCCATGCGGCGCAGCCACGCCAGGAACGCATCAGCCTGAGCCGTGTTGGTGGCTCTGACGATCCCTTCAACGGGCGTTCGCTGGCGGTTGGTCATCCTGCCCTCGGCTGTTCAATGCCACTGAAATACGCCAAGTCGAGAACCCCGTCGCCCTGGTATATCGCAGATTCCCAAACGTCGATGACTGCCAGCACCGGACTCCCCTGCGCTGTCCCTTGCATGAGCAAGTCTTTCTGTGCGCTGTCACGCGCAACCGCATCGGATGAGCCGTGCCAGTGGTCCCCGGCCACACGGATGATGAGCGCCCCTTCTGGTGCAGCGGGGCTGTTGAATACCGTGAAGTCGGGCCGCGCAAAACCTAGCGAAAGTTGGCACACGTAGCGCGCGCCATGTGAGCGGAGATAGTTCTCCGTGAGTAGTTCGGGGAGGGTCGTGCTTCCGGTTCGCTCGTCAAACAGGGCTTTGGCAATCAGAGCGCGGTCCTCGCCAACCTGCGACACCCAATACTTGAACCGCTGGTCGTCCTTCTCCCGCATGTCGTCCACCGTTCGCATCGGCTCAAGCACGGGCAGCGGCGGAATGACGCGGATGGGGCCGCGCTGGCGCATTGGGGCGAAGCGGGCGAGGGGTTTCATCACACTTCGTCAAGAATTATGCTCATCACACTTCGCCAGGACGAAATGCCGTTCTGGTTCGTGCGGGTCCACCCGGATTCACTTGCCCCAGAAGCCTTGACGCGGTAAAGCGTCCCGCCAGGGGCAACCATATAGAACGGGTTCAGCCGCTTGATCCACTGATACAGTTTGGCCCTAAGCTCGGCGGCGGTGTAGAGGTCGGCAGCGGCAACGCTCCCATGCAGCCGCATCGCATCCTCAATCCGAACGGAAAGAGTGAAGCGGAACTTGTCGAGTAAAGCCTCTTGCATTTTTACACTGATGCGCTGTAGGACAGGCGTAACAGTTGGTGAACTGCTATTCAGAACTGCCTTGACGCGAATCTCACGCCCAGCGGGGCGCGCTGGGTAAACGTAAGTTCCAGCGGCAGGGGCGGCGGACAGTGGGACATTCAGGGTAAAACTGTAATGAGTATCAACGGTTGAAATCTGGCGTATTTCGCTGCCAATCCGCACAAACTCGCCTGGCGCCAGAACAATAGTGGCGTTGTCTGGGACGATGATTGTGCTAGTCGTTGAGTCGTCATAACCATCTTTTATGGTAATGACAATGGGTGGCCACACCCCGCCCAACAAGGTAAATTCTTGGAGCGGGCTTTTGGTGACGGTCCCGATGGGCCGCAAAATGCCCGAGCGGTCAACCTCAATGAACAGGTCGATATTATTCTCGGTAGAGCATCCAGTACTCGCAACAATGATGGATTGAAAGTCTTTGGAGATAGCCGCCAATTCCCCGCCAATCCATGAGGATGTCACGTAGCCGGTTGGCTGGTAGGCGATCCCCACCCCGGCGCTGTCAAGGTAGCCGTTGGGGTTATCGGTCAGGTCTGGGAACTCCAAAAAGTAGGGCGTCCCGTCCTCAAAATACCATAGGCGCGGGCGGCTGGTGCTGCTGGTGATCTGCTCAAGGCCCATCGAGCGGATGCGCCGGCCGGGGGTGCTGGCCTGGGCGAGACAATGCCAACCCTTGCCGTTGAAGGCGTAGATGCCTGAGCGCGACGTTGTTCCCCCGTCCACGCTAGCGAACAAGAACGTTCGGGTTCCCACAAGGCATGAGACATGGCCCTGTAGGTCAAGGGGCAAGCCGTCCTCAAGGTCAAGGCCAACGGGGATAAGTTGCGTCCCTGTCCATGCGTGTAGTGACTGCCCGATGGGGATGTAGAGCCGCCCATCTGCCATCCATGTGAGGGAGTTGACGCCGTTACCCGCGTATTGCTCGTTGGAGAAGTCGGCGGCTTGGTAGATCAGCGATGCCGACAACACCCAAATCCCGGTGGTCGCCGTGACAATCACCTCGTTCTGAAATCCAATCAAGTCAGAGATGGTCACGGACGAATTGGCTAGAGTGATGTTCGGGGACCATGTGGCGTTGGCGAAGTAGGCGAAAGCCGTTGCCCCGCCTACCGACTTGGCCGCGTAGAGGTATCCGGTGTAGGCCAGGAGATGCGTGTACTTCCTCCCGGTCACGGCACCCCATGATGCCCCGTCCGCGCTCGAAACCATGTCGTTACTGTCGCCCATAGCCGCGTAGAGAGAACCGCCGAATGAGCATAGGGACGTAATCGTTGCGGCGGCGGTGTATTTCAGGTCGATTTGACTGGTCGAGGTGTTGAACTTGTAGACGTTCAGGCCAGCGGCGAGATACCATCCCCCAGAGAATTGGACGGGCCGGATGGTCACGGATGAGGCGATGCCCGTGCCGGCGTTGATGATGAAATAGCCGTCCGTCCCGGTCGTGCCTGCCGCCCATGAACCTGTCCCGTCCTCTTGTATCTGTTGGCTGGATGATCCCCCCGAATAGTTCGCGGCGGTGTCGGTCTGCCATTGAATCGTGAGGGAGTCGGTTATGGCCGGAGCGGTCGGGACAAGCGCAAGCCAGTAAGTTGTGTTGGCTGTCAACCCGGTGGGTGAACCCGGCGAGAACTCCACCCAATTCGGCGTTGCCACGGCCCCAGCGGTGTCGAAGTCCGCCTTGGTGATGGTCGCGGTCTTGAGAAGCGTGTTGGGCAATCCCCCGCTGTTGGAGTAGAGGCCAAGGGTGAGGGTCGCGTTGCCATTCCAAGTAATGCGTTGCAGCCTGAGCCGGACTTTGGTTGGCGTGACTGTCCCGCTGGCCGGGGTGACAAATGATTGCGCCCGCGACGTGATGGTTTTGACGTACTGGTAATAGTAGTCGTGCGTCCCGCCGCTGTAATTGACGTAGAAGAAGAAACTGTTGACAGAACCGGCAACCGCCCACGATCCCCAAGAGCCGCCCGTCTCGGTTGATTTATACGCCTCGCTGGCCGATGCAGTCGCCGCCCCCCATACCACGCTGATGTTGTTTGCGAATCCTGACGGGCTTTGCGGGGCGTCGGGGGTGAGGACAAGCCAGTAGGTGCTACCGCTGGTCAGGGCAGCAACCAAGGGGACGGTTACTTGCTGCTCACTGGTGTTGGTGGGCATCGTGACCGTGCCCGTCGCGCCGACAATCGCGCTCGGCCCGCCGCTGTCGGTGTAGATGTTGACGCTGAGTGTGCTGCCGGCCCCCCATGTGGTTTTGGTTAGCAGAAGTTGAACGTCTGTGGTGCTGTTCGTCGCGGCGGCGGTGAACTTCTGGGCCAGGCGCACCCGCGTCAAGGCGTTATCCGTGAGAACTGGCCCATTGTTGATCTTGAACGGAATCTCAAACCCGCCGCGCTGGGTTACAGAAAAACCGGTCCCGGTTGTGATTACTCCTTCCTGCCCATAGTTTGCGTAGGCGGTCCCAAGCAGAGCGTCGGTTGATGTGCCTGTTACATGGTAAAGGCCAACCCAATACTTTGTCCCGCCGACAAGAGCCACAGACGCATCCCCAGTAGTTGTGAACCAGTTTGGGTTTACTCCAATTCCCCCAAGATCGCCAATAACAATCGTGTGATTCCAGAGTATTGTGCCAGGGCTATCTACTCCCGCCGTGGTCGTGTTGCTGCAAATGACAATCCTTGACCCCAAACAGTTATCGCTATTCGTTCGTGCCAGCCGCAATGTGACCTGAGTAACGGTAACTCCGGTGGATGGGACAAACTTTTGCAGAAGGCTTTGGCCCTGCCCACTCATTCGATACGTGGATGTCGCTTGAACATCGTACCCAAACGAGGTGTCAATGTTCTGCGTCCAAGTCGCGTGGGCGGTCTGGTTGTTGCGCGTTCGCTCCACCCAAGTCGCGCTGACTGCCATCTGATCGTTCGTGCTGGCCGCGATGGGCGTAAACTCCGGGTCGGTGCTGCCTGCAAGCTCCGCCTTGGTCTTGGCCGGGGGCAAAATAACTTGGTTGGGGAAGCGCGTGTCGGCCAGCGAGTCGTGGAAGCGGTCGGTTTCCGTGTAAGCCGTGAGTTGCCCACGCCCTCCGCGCCAATCGCGTTGGCTGCGGACGCTGTAGCGCGACAGGTCTTTGTCCTCGCGGTTGCCCGGCCCGCCCAACTGCCCAGCGAAGGGGCTTGACATCTGCACGTTGAACCCGATGGGGCCGCTCTCCGTCAGCATCAGGCCCAATCGCTCGGCTTCGACAACCTCACCCGGCAAGTCTGAAAATACGATGTGATAGCGGTCATCCGCTGGCGCATAGACAATCAGCGGCGCTTCGGGGATGCGTTCTGCGGAATCGAGTGCCATGACTAGATTTGCTCAGCGTAGCGCCGGGTCCGGCTGGTCGTGCGAATGGGCTGGGTGCTGCGCCGCTGGCGTATCTGTTGGGCCTTGTTGTAGTGGGCCTGGGCCATCGACATATTGCTCCGGGCCTGCTCCCCGGTCGGGTTGCGGCTCTGCAACATTTCGTAGAGGTTGTGAAGCGCCATCTCCCGAATGAAACTCACCGCGTCCCGCTCGTCTCCGTCGCCAATCCCCAGGGTCGCGGTCGGCGTGTCGAGCATCGTCACGCTGGATGAGTAGACCAACCGCATCGCGGTCGTGAGCGATGGCGTAACCTGCTGCGTTTGAAGCGGCCAAGAACGGATGACCAACTTGTACGCTCCGGGGATGCCCAGAACGTCAAACGCGGTCACGGGTGCCCAGTACAACAGGGCAGAGTCGCCCACATACAACTGGTGCAGTAGGTTCAGGTCAGAGGGCAAACTGTACTCATTCGTGCCGGCTGTGTAGGTCAGGCTGGTGGAGTCGTCCACCATCTTTACCCAGTCGTCGCCGGCCGCGCTTACCGCATCCTTCACCGCCTGCGCGAAGTAGTCGTATTCGACGGGCAGGATTTGATACTCGACGGCTGAGGCGATGGCGTAGTTGAACGCCGGGCTGACCGTGACGGACGTGGAGGATTGGGTAGAACTGGTGATGAGACGGCTTACCCCGATGTTGCTCCCGCTGGTCGCGCGCAGGTAGTGGTTTACCCAAGTCTTGTCCGGCTGGTAGAGGGTAGCCGAGTCGGTCAGAACGGTTGTGGTGCCGGCGGTAGTGGCAGAGCCACTTACGGCGTGGCCCATGCTTCGCGCAAGCGCCAAGATGAGGGTGTCGAGTGTCGTCTCTGCCATTGTTTCGGCAGGGCGGGGGCCGAGTGACCCCCACCCTGAGACAGAGCGAACTTACGCCGCGCCGGTGATGGCGGTCAGAGACGCATGGCTGAGTTGCGAGCGCACTTCCATCGTGTACGCCCCGCTGATCTGCCACTTGTCGGAGGTGCCGTTCTTCGCCAGCATCGTCCGCGTGAATTCCTTGCTCCCCAACGGGCCAATCCCGATCATGTCCTTCTTCAAGAAGTAGAACACGGTCGTCGGCATGTCGTTGACGGTGATGATCTGAAGATCAACGCCCACGTCGGTCCGGAGCATTTCGGTCACGAAACCGCCAACCGGGTCGTTCTGGTCGCGGTAAGTCGTCACCTGGCCGTTGGTCGCGGTGCCGTAGCAGGTGTTGATGTAGGTCCGCCCAAGGGGGCTGACCAAAAGCGTGTCAGGCATGTTCGCCATGCCCACAAGGTCAAGGGTCGCCTGCATCCGCGTGTTGATGACAGCCTTGGTGACGTTCCCGCTGACGGCGGTGGTGTTCCCCACGGTGCTGTTGATGTACTGCGCCAGTCCGCCCATCGTGGACGGGACGCTGGTCGAAGTCCCAGCCTGCCGGAAACCGTAGATGGCGTTGCGCTCAAGCCGGCGGAACAACTCGCGGGTGCGTATCTTCGTCTGACGCTCGATCTTGTCCTCGATCCCGTAGCGGTCCACCTCCCGCTCAAGCTCCGTAATCGTGATCGACCCCGTGATTTCCTGAACGTAGTTGTACGGCGCAAGCGGGGTGATGATGTAGTCGGCGCTGGCGTCCGTGCCTTCGGCGTGCGCCCGGCCCACGATGGTCATGGCCGTGGTCGCGGAAGCGGTCGCGGCGATGGCCGGCGCAACCCCACCACCCACGGCGCGAGTCGCGGCGAAGGTGTCATAGGTCGTGTCAACGGCCGTAACCCAGACGATTTCACCGGTGCCGTCGATCCGCACAAGGTCGCCCACGCGCAAGCGCGCGGCCTGCCCAGCGGTCAGGACGGGGGTGCCGGCGACAATCGCGGTCGTGGTCGTCGCAGCGGTGAAGTTTCCGGTCGTGTTCAACTGCCCGGTCGAAGTCATCGTGAGCGCGAGGGCCGTGTCGGTGTCCTCAAGCCACTCGTACTTCATCGCCGTGCAGGGCTTGGACAGGTTGTTCAGCGCCGGGCGGTCGTCGGTCCCGCCGCTGACCCAGCGCAAGAACGGGACATCCTTGGGCGAGACAAGATCAATGACGTTGACAACGGAACGGACATTCGTTACCGCGTCTGAGTATGTGTAATGAGTCGTAGCCATGTTGGTGTTTACCTCATAGCCACCGGGAAACTGAGAACCTTACCGACTGAACAGGTCCGCGCTCGTCTTGCCGATCTTGCGAAGCTCGCGCTCGATGTCCGCGATAACAGGATTGTCAACGCCCTTGCCCTTGTTGCGGTTCCACTTCTCTCTCATCGCCTGCATCGTCGCTTCTTCGGCACCCACTGGCGCGATTACGCTGGGGGCGCTGGAAGTCGCGGTGACGCCGGCGCTATTCAGCGCGGCAACAACGGCTTTCTGCGTCTCACTCTTGGCCTTCTCCGGCTGCGCCCGTTTGAGGGCTTCCAGTTCGGCTTTGAGCGCGGCCTTCTCGGCCTCGGCGTCCTGACGCGCAATCGCTGGCAACGTTCGGGCAAGTGCGGCAACTGCCTCACGGGTCGCGCCCATGCTCCAAATCTGCTGCAACCTGGGGTCGTTCGGGGCTAACCCGGACGCCGCCATAAGGTCGCTGGCTTCTTTGGCGATCTGAGCCTTCTCCATCTCGGCGCGCTGCTGCGCTTCCTGGGCTGACATGCGCTTCTTGAGTGCCGCAACCTGCTCCACCGGATCAAGGGTCTCCAACTGCGCGAGTTCGGCCTGTCGTCTCTCCGCTTGTAGGGCGTCGAGTTGGGCTTTCACGGCGGACAGTTGAGCGTTCTGCTCGGCTAGGGCGCGTTGTGCGGCTGCTTCCTTCTTGTCCTGTGCGCTCTGGTACTGCCGGAACTCCGGCAGCGCAGTAAGGTCCACCTTCTCGGTGGGAGTGATTGGTGACGCGGGTTGGGGAGTCACCGTCCCCGGCGCGGACGCTGGGCTGGCTACTTCTGTTGAAGCTCCGACCGGTTCCGTATCTGCCATGTTGCTGAATCGTCCTTGTGCCTTCCTCTTGCGAGAAATTCACGCTGTTGGGTGCCAAAATAAAAGGCGCGGTAGTCTCTTGACTGCCGCGCCTTTTGGTTCTTGGCTATCTCTGCCCGTTAGTATACGCCTATTTCAGCCAGGCCCAGTTCACTTGTCGCACAATCAGCCCGACACTCCCTTGGGTTAGGCCATAGTCAGCGCCGACAACCCTTTGGAACTCACCCGCCGCGCATCGCCGGCGTATCTCTCGCACGTCCGCCTCGGTTACTTTCGCGCGCCCGCTAGCCTCACCGCGCGCTGCCCTATGCCCCAAAACATGGGTATAGTGGCGCATGTTTTCGAGGCGCGTCACCCACTCAAGGTTACTGTCGCGGGCATCGGTTTTGTCCCCGTTCTTGTGATTGACTTCATGCTTCGGGCTTGGCTTGGGGCCAAGAAACGCCTCGGCTACAAGAATGTGGATTTTCCACATACGCTTTGTCCCGCCCCAGAAAAGGACTACATTGGGATAACCACTCCCGTCAAAGATGGGCCGCAAAACTCTGAACTTCCCATACTTGCGGCTTCCTACCTGCCCATCACTCGAAACGATGTAATCTGGATTGATCTCCTTCCATTCAGTGTTCACGGGAACATATTACTTCTTCTTGTGGTTTGTGTCAATAAGGTCAAAACCCCACGCGCCGATTTTCGGCGGAACTTTGTGACGGATTTTGTCTTGCGCCGCCTGCTTTTCGGCTGTGATTCTTGCCACATTGTCCCTGTCTTGGAGGAACAACTGAAATGTCTCCCAGCCAAAACTCACATCCCCAAAGTGCCCAACCCTGACTTTCGTTGTTGCGCCGATGGAGTAACCCAGTTCGCGGGCGCGAAGGCACATGGTCAAGTCCTCCGACCCGCTTTCTGCGGTCTCTACGGATTCTTCGGGGAAACGAAACCACGGGCGCGCAAGTCGCTTGTCCTCGAAAATCTCGCGCCGGAAAAGAGTGAAGTGCAACCCAACACCGGCGACTTCCTCAGTTACGGCGGGGTCGCGGATTTCCTTCATGCGGAATTTCCGCTCTTTGTCATCCATGAGCCACACGGCGGCGGGAGGCCAGCGCCGGCCGGTCACGAATGGTTGGAAAATATCGTAGTCCCAACCGTCTTTCAGAGAGCGCAACCTCTCAAGCGTGTCCGGCGCGAAGTCCGCATCACTGTCAATGTAGAGGATGGAATCGCAATCGGATTGGTCAACCAGAAGGCGAGCAAGGTGATTGGCCGCATGGCTTGGGAGTTTGCCCTCAATCTCGGCCGTTCTGTCGCCGGGCTGCATCCCCTCTGAGACCAACCGGACTATGCACCGGTGCGACTGGGCGATGATGTACTTCTCAAGCCTTACGGCTACCAGTATCTTCCCCCACGGCTTCGGTTCTTTCCTCATGTTCTCCTATGGCCGCTTGGGCCGTGTTGCGCGGGCTGACGATCCAACGCCAGCGGTCTTTACCGCCCCGCGATAGAACTTCGCGTAGAGCGGATTCTTTTGAGCGTAGGCCAGGGTCAAGTTCAATGCCTGCTGCACCTTCGGGTTCTGCATCCGAATCTGCAACTTCTCGTCGGCGGTCTTTGCCGCCTGGTAGCGAGAGAGAGCCGCCGCCCCGTCCTCGCCCAGCGTGGTTGTGATGAGCGCCTTCAAATCCTTGCTGGCCTGGCGCGCCTGCGCCCACTCGGCTTGCATTTGCGGGGTGACTTGGCCGATGTTCTGCTGCACCCACCCGCGCGCCATCTGGGCGGCGAGTAGGTATTGCTCGGTGGTCAGGGTCGCCCGGCTCGACTGGTCAAGGGCGGCGCCGATAAGCGGCTCGTTGTTGAGCGCGTAGCTGTCGCTGCCGGGGGGCGTCTGCGTCATCATGTAATCCCAGAACTGGGTGCGGGCCATGTCCTTCTGCTTCGCCGCTTCGCTCATGTTACTCCGCATCACGTCCTGAGCGGGCGGGAATACGAGTTGGCTGATCCCGGCGTAGTCCTCCGGGGTGAACCGGTCGCCGTAGACCTTTTGGATGAGCGGGACCAACATTTTCCCCATCATCGGGGGAACTGCGCCGACTGTCTGCGCCCATGCGTCGGGCTGGCCCGCGTCGGAGGCGGTTCGGTAGGCTTCAAAGGCGGGGGCGTAGACCCCCTCAAAGTAAATTCTCTGTGCGGCTTCCAAGGCTGTATCTGATCGCTTACGGTACACGTCTACCGCCGTCGCGTCAAGGCTATCCATCCACTTGCGGATGATCGGGCCGCGCCCTTCCTTGTCGGAGGCGGCGATGATGTTCCCGATTTCTGGGATACCGTGCGCGATGGTCGGGAGGGCGGCGCTCCAATCCTTGACGCTGGCGTTGTAGGCGTCGAAGTCAATGGACCCGTCCGCGCCGACATAGTTCTCGGCCAAGGGCTGCGTCTTGACCAACTGGCGCATGATTTCTTCCTGGCGCAACTTCACGGCTTCGGCCGGGTTCGCCCCGGCCACGCTCATGGGCTTGTAGTCCAAGTTCGGGACGTAGGTGCCCACGTTCCCGGTCGTGCCGGACAGCGCCGCGATCGCCTTCTGGTAATCCTGCTGCCAGTCCTGCGTTCCGGCCGCTGACTTGTTCCGGTCGCCCCGCGCCTGCGCGGCCCAGCGCGCATCCTCGACAACCCGCGCCGCCTTGCGATCCCAAGGCCGGGTTTGGATAACCGCGTCCTTCAACCGATCGAAGGCCACGTTGATCGTGCTGCGCTGGGCAGAGTCCAAGAGGTAGCCCGCCTCGCGCGTGTCGCCTGGAAGGGCGTAATACTGCTGCCGCTGGGCTTGTAGAGCCGGGAATGCCCCTTGCACCGTCTGAACGTCCTGGCGGCTTCCTGTGCCCGTCAGGGGGCTATATGCGGCGGCTTTCTCGGTGGCCGTCATCTCCTGACGTATCTTCTCGCCCTGTGGCTCGGCTTGCAGTCGGAGGCCCAACATTGAGCCGGCGAGAGTCGTGACGGCCCGCTGGCCGGTCGCCTGCTTCGCGCCCGCGCGCGCGACGGCGAGGGCGTTCTCGGCTAGTTCCGGGTCGATCCTGAGTTCCTTCGCCACTTCTTCGGCGGTGGCGTCACGAATCTTCTGGCCCAAGTCGGTCTGCCCGTGGAGGCGTATCCACTCCTGCGCGGCAAGGTAGGGCTTCACGTCGAAGCTCATGCCCAGTTTGGAGTTGGCTTCTGCGGCCATGTCGGACACGCTGCGGGAGAGGCGGTAGGGGTCGTAGGCGGTCGTGTCGGGTAGGCCAAGGAAACGCCGGAAGGGTTCTTCGATGTTGGTGCCCATCGGCCCGCCGATTCCGAGTGAGCCGGTCGCGGCCTGGATGATCCCCGTTTGCGGGATAGCCATGCCGATACTTCCCTTGCCCCATGCGGCTTGCTGTTCGGGCGAGTCGTCGGCTTGCAAGATGCCTGAGAAACGGAGGGGCATGTCGATCACGGGTGAAAGTCGCATCCCCGCCTTCTCCAAGAGGCTGTAAAGCTGCTGGCCCGTGGTCTTGGCCTGCTCCGAATCTTCTGCCCCCCGATCGAGAAAGCCGGCGTAGGGGAAGAACATTTCGGTTGGGTCGAAGTAGATGTCGGGCAGTTTCCCGCCTGAGAGGTCGTTCGTCGGGATGCGGAGGGATGAGTCGAAGCGCGCCCGCCCACCCCGGCGCTTGTTCTCGTCTTGGATCGCCTGCTTGTAGCGCAGGTAGGCGCCAATGTAGGCCGGGTTTTGCAGTAGGCGCAGGGCGTAGTTCCTGCCCTGGCGGGTGGACCAATACGAGAACGGCAGAAGCAGGCCCATCCATGCGTCGATGCCGCGCTTGGATGCGTAGTCCAGAAGGGCGAAGTTGGTGGCCTCGCGGCCGTAGGTCTTGCCCCGGTCAACGGTCGTGTTGAGGTCGCCAATTTGGCGCTTGAGGTCGGCATACAGCGCGTCGTATTGGGCCTTGCTGAGCGTCTTGGGATTGTGCGGCTGGGCCATGTGGTCCTTCGCCGCCTGGCGGATCGCGTTGAGGGCTTGGCTCTGCTCAAGCGTGGAGGCGCGCACGATGTCCGCAAAGCGCGGGGCTTCGTGGTCGCCGTTCATTTCGAGTTCGGCGTCCTGGGCGATGAGTGCTTCCTCTGTGACTGGCGCATCCGCCTGAGCGCGGGCCTGTTCCTCGATGGTCGCCGGCTCGGCGGGCTTGGCTACCGGCGTCTCGCGCAAGGGGGCCATCCCCTCGACGGCCTTGGCGAACGTCTGGGCCTGCGGGCCGGGGTCGGGCACGGTCACTTCCAACCCGTACTTCTTGAACAGGTTGTTGAGAATCGCCTGTTTGGTCTGATCGCCCAAGGTGCCGCCGCCAAAGATGTCGGATTGCATCTTGGTCCCGATCGCCATATCGTTGTAGTCGGCCAGGAACCCCACAAGCGAGTTCCCCCCAGAACCGCGCTGCATCCGCTGGGCAATGAAGCGGGCCAGCGCCTTCGCTTCGGGTGAGAATTGCGTCACGCCGGTGTCCGCGTAGACGCCGTTCCCGGTCACGTCCAAGTAGGCGTTTACAGCGGCGACGGGCTTGGCCCCCTTGCCCAGCGATGAGTTCATTGCCTCGTTGACGGCCTGGTAGGCGTCGGTCAGGTCTTTGGTCAGGGACAGGTCAACCCACTTCTTGCCTTCCCCGATCAGCCCTTCCAGTTGCGCCGTCCCGCCCAGATTGGCGAAGATCGCCTTTTCGAGCGGGGCGTTGTCCAGGTCTTTCCCGGCGGCAATGGCCTCCCCGATTATCTTGCCGGCGGTCGTGTCGCCGTAGATCGCGCTGTAAAGCGCCATCTTCATCCGCTTTTCGCCAACATCGGTTAGCGGCTTGCTCGCACCTTCGTCATTGAATAGTTTGGTGCGTTCCTCAAGCGTGAAGTGGTCTTGAAACGCCTTGCGTAGCGCCTCGTTCTGCGGCGACTGCAAGGCAGTTTCGATTGCTTGCCCCGGCTCGATTTGGAGCGAAGTCAGGACAGCCGGATTTCCCCGCACAAACTGGGCGTCCGCCGTCGCCTGTTCTCCCAAGGTGGAGTCCATCGCCTTCGGCTTGTTGGTCAGTTGGGCGAATTCGGCCGGGTCCACCTTGGACGCCAGAATGCGGACAACCATCGGCTTGTCACCGGCGGCGGCGATTCGCTCGTCGGGGATGCCGGCCTTGCGGGCCATGTCGCGCATCCCCTCGTTGAGAACGGTGATGCTGTCGGCCTTGCCGGGGACGCCTTCGGGGGCGCGGGCGCGGACGGTCTCGACAACTTGCCGGCTTCCGTTCTGGGCAAGTTGGATGTACTGGCCCTTGGTGCCCTTCTCCGGCGCGACGATGGGGATACCGGCGTCGATCTGGTCGGTGGTGAGAATTTGCGGGGCCTTGAACTGCTGGGCGTTCTGTTCGGTCTGGGCCTGGTAGGCGGCTTGGTCGCGCCCGCGTGGTTGCCAGGCGGGTTGTTCGTGGTCCGGGTTCTTCGCCCCGCCCACAAGATGCGATTGCGCTACTTGGTCGGCCGGCAGAATGTCCAGCACAAAGGTATACGTTTCGGCGTTTGGCCCGTTGGCGTAGACGATGCGGCGCGGGTCAACGTTGGTCAGGTCGTAGGCAAGCGGCACATCTGGGACGGTGCTGGTCGGGCGCGGGGCCGGGAGTGGGCTTGTCTCGTCCACCGGGCGAGATGCCGGGTCAAGGTCGAGCTTCGGAAGATCGCCCGGCTTGGTCGGCGGGATGACGCCGGTATCCGATGAGGGCGCGTAGACCGCGCTGGCGTCCAGCATTTGCCGCTCAAGAAGTTGGACCTTCCGCGTGGCGGCGGTGATGCGGGCGGTGTCCTTGGCTTTGTTCGCCCGGTAGAGTTCCTTCTTCGCGGATTCCAGCGCCGTCTTGATCTGTTCCTTCAAGGTGGCAGAAGGGGCAGTCGGCGCGGCGTTCGCCGGCTTGACCGCGCCGGGAACGGCGGCGGCTTCGGGTGCGCCCATCCCCGGCAACGCCTGAGCCTCACCGGTCGCAGCGGCGACGGGCTGGGGCGGCACAACGGGCTTCGGTTCTGGGCGCATCCCCGGCATCTCCGGCTGAACAATGTCGGTCTTGGCCGGCGCGGGCGCGGGCTTCGGCGCGCGGATGCTGCCCGCGAGAATCCCGTCAACCTTTGCCAACCCCTCCGGGGTGACGATCCCCCTGATGAGTTCTGCCCGCTGCTTGGGGTCGTAGCCCAACTGGTCAAGCCGCTTGTTCGCGGCTTTAAACTTGTCCGAGTTGCGTAGCGCCGTCCCAATGATGCGGGCCTGAGACTGCTTGTGCAGCGTTTCCACGTAGTCGAAGTGGGCCTGCCAAAGATCGGAACTGGCCGCGTCGTAACCCGCCATGTCGATCAGCCCTGCCCGCTTGTTGTCAAGCAAGTTCCCCATTTTGAGGCGGGTCGTCAAGGCGTGTGTCGCAGCGTTGTTATCAACGATGCTGAGAATGTCGATGACTTGGGTTGTAATCGACGGGTCGCTCCCGGTCATTACGCGGCTCAATCGAAAGGCTTCAAGGCGGGCGGCGTCAATCCGCGCCCGATCGGTGGCGAGTTTCGCGTCGAAGGGGGCGGCGTCCGGGTTGCCCTTCTGCATGTCCGCGATCATCTCGGCCCACGCCTGTTCGGCCCTGGCGTTTGGCTTGTCCACGCCGGGGAGGTCACGGGCGATCTGCTCCCATGTGGCGGTGTCGTTCACGACTTTCGCGGCCTCGCCAACCTTCCTGTGCATCTCCGCGATTTCGCCCAACTTGGCCGTGTTCTGCTCGTTGTTCAGGCGCCGGTAGTCATCCCAAATGTTCTGCATGGACTGGCTGCGCCCCAGCCCGTTCCCTACCTTTTCAATGGCGGCGTTGGCCCATGCCATGAGGCGCGACTGTTCCTCGCGCGCCTTGATGCGGATGGCGTGTTCCTGCTCCATCTGCCACTGAGTCAGGGACATTGCCCGCTTCGCCCACTCGCTTTGCGCGGCGGGGTCGTCGGGCATCTTGAAGAACCCGTGCGCCTCGGCGCGCGCCTTGGCAATGGAGATTTCGCCATTGTGCAAGTCGACCATCGCCTGCGCCACTTGGGCCTCAACCTGCGCCTTGTTCGCGCCGCCCTCGATTAGCTGCTTAGCCGTCTTTTTGATGAGGGCTTCGGCTTCGCCTACGTCCTGCTTCACCACGGTCATCGTGGCTTTGGTCGGGTCCACGTAGTCGCCCAGGCTGGCGAGATGCCGGATTTCGTTCTTGAGAATCCCGTCCTCATAGCCGTCGATGACGGTATCAATCGCCTTGGCCGGGTCCACCCCGGCCTCAAGCGCCTTGCCCAAGTCCTGATAGACCATCGCCCGGAGTTGGGGCGAGATGGCATCCACCGGCACGCCTGCCTTCTCAAGCGCGGATGAGATGTTGAACATGCTGAACTGGCTGGCCTGGCCTACCTTGTCGTTGAAGGTCTTAAGAAGGTCGGTCTTGGTGATGCCCTCTTGGTATCCGCCTTCCAGCGCGTCCGCGATGTAAGCAAACTCCGGCCCCAGCACCATCCGCACCTGGTCGGTGATCTTGGGCTTCCAGTTCAGGCCCATGAACCGCTTGAAGGTGGAGTAGAAGGCGCGTGTCCGGCGCGCAATTTCCCACTGGTTGTTCTTGTCGCCAATCAGGTCGTTGATCTTGCCAATGACCGGAACTTTCGAGAGCTTCGACGGGATGATTGTGGATTCAATGCCCTCTGCCTGGGTTTCGTGCATGAGGTATTCTTTGTCCAACCCCACCTTGCCCAAGTAGTCATTGATCGCCGCCACGCCATCGGCTGTGTGAACCCCGTCAATCGCCATCCCCACGGAGTCGCCCATGACGTTGCGAAAGACGTAGCCGAACGTGCGGAGATAAAACTCGCCCAGCCAGGATTTGATCTGGCCCCCGGTGCGCTCCACCCACGGGCGTTCGTTGAGCGCCTTGACATCGAACACTTCCCGCGAAGTCTGGTCAAGCTGCTTCCCGATCACGTCAAGCAAAGCCAGGGCGTTGTAGTTGCCCGTCTCGCCGGCCTTCTTCAAGGCTTTGGTGAATGTTTCAATCCCCATCGCTTCGATGACGGGGCGGGCCATTTCAGCCTTTACCGATTGCCCGATGTTCCCGAATCCCTTTGCGGCCAGCGCCTTCGGGTTCTCCAAGAATAGCTGGATGTTGGTCGCCGCTTCCGCAACGTTGGGGGCTTCTTTGGTGAGCGTATGAACAACGTCAACCGCGTAGCCAGCGGACATCTTGGCCTTGGCCTGGGGCAAGAGTTCGGCCAGGTTCATAAACTCAAGGTAGGCCCGCGCCACGGCCTGCGAGACAAGCGGGGTCTGGCGCGTCACGTCGCCAAACTTGGCTATCCGTTCCTCAAGAATTTTGGCGTTTGTCTCAAGGACTTCCCGCGCCCGCGCTTCGGCTTGCTTGACGCTGAATGTGGTCTGGTCGATGATGGGCTTGCCGGCCTCATCCAACACGCCCTGCAACTTGGGTAGCGCCTCAAGAATCGGCTGGCGCTGTTCGTCAATGGCCTTGATCTTCGGGCGGTCGGCCAGGACTTCCATCGACAATTGCGCCCGCTCGGCATCGAGCTTCGCCAGTTGGTCTTGCTTGGCGACTAAAGCCGCTTCCTCCGGCGTCCACTCCACTTTCTTTGCCTGTCCCAGAAGGGCGCGCTGGGTTTCGAGTTCAGCGACAGCCGCCGCCTTCGCCGCCGCCTTGCGGGTGGGGGTCTGCAACAGGTCGAACGCGGCCCGATCTTTGGCCCTGACCATCCCCGGCGTCACGCCCAGTTTGGCGGCTTCCACCTTCTCGGCCATCGTCGCGCCGCCCTCGTCCCGCGCCAGGGCATCGTAGACCTTGGTGACGAAGAAGTTGGTCGTGGTCTTGGGCATGAACTTCTCAAGCCCAAAGAGCTTGTGAAGCGGGAGCTTGTTCATCGGGTCCACGCCGGCCAGGGCCAGGCCCGTCCCGATCACGGTCTGCCCGATCATCTCGGCCATTGGCAACGCTTCGCCCTTAATCATGCCGGTGGCCTTGTAAAGCCCGTCCTGCTCGGCAACGGCGTCCTGCGCGGCCAGTTGGGCCTTCTCAAAGTTGGCCCCGCCCGCGATGGCGTCTGCCTCGGCCAGCCTCGCCGCGCTATCCATGCGATCGGCTACCCGCTTCTCCCACGCCGCTGTCTCGTCACTGAAAAGCTGCTCGGTGGGGGCGGGCTGAGACGCGCCACGAATGGCTGTCTCGGCGTCCTCGCCGGCCAGGATGCGCTCGGCTGCGCGGGCGCGCGCGTCTGGGCCTGAGAACGCAATCGCCGCCGTTCGGTAGTAGGCATACGTCACCGGGTCATTGAGTAGCGTGCCTTCGATGAACCCGGCCGGGTCGGAGAGTAGCTTCTTGCGGTTCGGGTCGCGCTGGGGGAGGCTGTAGTCCTCGCCCAACTCCTGCTGCTTCCGGCGCAAGCGGTCCATAACGGGCTGCTCTGTGCCAAGGCCAAACGCCTTGAAGAACGCTCGGCTGGCGGTCGCAGGGCTTCCGCTCTCAACGCCTTCCTTTAAGGTATTCCATGTCGGGCCGGGGTCGGTGATAGCCTTGGAGAGCGCCCCAAACATCTTGGCGCCGCCAAGGGCAATGAGGTTGGGGATTTCAACGTCGCCCACCTTCACCGTGTCGGGGAACAAGCCTTGCGCCACGCCGGCGGCGGTTTCAACGGCCTGCGGCGCAAGGTTGAGTAGGTCGCCAATCCCCTTCGGCGCGAGGGGCATCCCCAGGCCAAACAGAGACGCAAACGCGGCGCTGGCAATGTTCTCCGGGGTCGGCTTCTCCCACGCCTGTTTGATCGCCGGCCCAACGTCCGCAATCGCCATGTTGCCGGCGGTCGATTCAGCGGATGCCGCCCACGTTTCGGGCAGACTCGCGCCCTGCTGCGCCTTCAAGAGCGGGTTGATGACGGCCCGCCCGTAGTTGCGCTCCTGCTTGCCGAGCCACGTATCTTCGGGCGCGAAGAAGTCCGGGGCATCGCCCTTCCAAAGACTCTCAATCGCCTTGCGCCCGCCGTTCGGGTCTTGCAAAGCTGGCTGAATCGCTGACGCGGCGATACCGCCTGGCGTGAGACGGCCCGCCCCAAACACGGTGTTGGCAATATCGCCAATCCACTGAGGCAAGGGTGGGCGGTTCTCCGGCAAGGGCACACCACTGGGCGTCTTGGGGATGGCCGGCACCCCGGCCGCGCCGGTCGTGTTCACCGGCGTATTCGCCCACGGGATTTGCGGCTGCTGCTGGGCGTTGATCTGGCCCAA
>OFQZ01000228.1_pt1 | contig 21772 bp, 28 predicted proteins | sample 1543011 | NCBI WGS metagenome assembly OFQZ01 (sample SAMN07774216, study PRJEB24372) | wastewater metagenome | isolation source: Exp Tend NO 0WW | collected 2016-02 | reverse complement strand
CAGAGCCATCAGAACACCCACAGTTTGACGGTGACCGTTGCGGATGCGTCGAGTCGAACGAATAGAGCACGATCCGGGTTGGGATCCACCAGCGGCACGCCGGTCGGTGGGTCGACCCACACGTCCGCGTTCGCGTTCTTGTCGACGACGAACCACCCGCGGTACTTCCGACCGAGCCCGTGCGCCACGTTCTTCGGGGCGGTGGTGAGCACGATCTCGACCAGCTGGCCGGCCACGACCTCGTCCTCTACGAGCCGACCGTCGAGCAGCGCGACAGCCAGGACCGGGTCGAGCGCCTTCGAGATGTTCAGCTGAACGCGATCGAGCGCGTTGTCACCGCTCTTGAGCGTCTCGAACTTGCCGGGCATCAGGTAGCCTCCCACGGATCGAGATCGGTGGCCTCCACGTCCACAGCAGACTTCGGGTCGGCTGCGTTGCGCTCCTCGATGAGCGTCTGGAGCTTCTGCTCTTCGGCCTCGAGGTCCCCGGTCAGCGCGCGCACGTCGTCTTCCTGCTTCAGCTTCGCCTTGCGCGCCGCGTACATGATGATGTAGCGCTCGGCGCCGTTCTCGAAGTTGATCGAATCGTCCGCGTCGACGAGCAGGTTGATCACCGACGCGTTCGCCTTCGTCACCTGGAGCAGCGGCGAGTACCAGATCTTCCCGACGAGCACGGAGCCCGGCGCCGGCAGCAGTCGCACGACGCCCTTGCTGAGCTTGTACTTCGGGAGCTGGAGCTGCGAGTAGAGGCTGACCTCGTTGCTGAGGCCGTTGCGCTCGGCGCGCTTGTAGAGCAGCAGCGAGCGCATCTTGCCGGCGATCGGTAGCTCGATGCCCAGCAGCTTGTAGAAGTCCGCCGGCAGGGTGTAGTCGGTCTGCGCGGCGACCGTGGTGAGCGTCGCCGACTTCTCGACGTAGTCCTCGCCGTACGCCTGGACGTAGAGGTCGTGGAGCTTCTGCGCGCCCTCGTTGATCCACTGGTCGAGCGAGTCGGCCGTGTCGGTGATGAACGTGCTGCCGACCATGTCGGCCAGCTCGCGTGCGCGAGCACGGAGCTGGGTCAAGGTGACCGCGGCCATGTCGGCTCCTTACGCGCCGTACTCGGGCTTCGCGGCGCTGTTGCGGAAGACGATCTCGAAGTTGATCCGGTTGCCGGCGGCGGCGGCGATGTCCGTCTCGACCGCGCCGACGAGCGTGCGGATCTGAACGGTCTTCGCGGAGAGCGAGACGACGCCGATCTGCGCGGTCATGTTCGCGGCGACGGCCAGCTGGGTGCACGCACGTGCCGACTGCAGGGACGCGAAGGCGTCGGTGAAGGTGATGGTGAACAGGCCAGCACTCGTGCGCGCGACCGTCCAGCCCAGGCCCTTGTTGCTCGAGTTGGCGACGGCGGATGCGCCGTTCGGGGCGAACGAGCCGGAGAAACGGACTTCCTCGCGAACGAGGGTGCGGGGGACGGTGGTGTTGCGCTTCATGGGGGGCCTCGGTTCGGCGGTGGGAGTGAAGCGAAAGTGCTTCGTCCTGCTCCTCGAACCGAAGTTCGAGAAGCAGGCGCAGCACTTACGCAGGCATCAGGACGTTCGCGTTGTAGCCGGGCGCGGTGCAGCCCAGCTGCGCGAAGTAGCCGATGCGCGCCTCCCACGAGTCCGCGTTGTAGACGCGGGAGAGCTTGTTGCCGTCACGGTCGAAGATGCGGGGAGCCTTCTTCAGCGAGAAGAGCTTCCAGGTGTCGAGCTGGAGGCTGTAGCAGAGCCCCGAGTCGCAGTCCTGGTCCGCGTACATCGTGGCCACGCCCTTCGGCCCGATGATCTTGATCCCGGTGAAGCCGATGTTCCCGACCGAGGCCATCTCGTACTCGACCTTCGAGCCGATGCTGATCTCGACGCCACGGAAGTCCTTGTGGTTGGTGAACATGTGCGACGGCCGGCCACCTTCGCGCGACTGCTTCGACAGGATGGTGACCGCCGCCTCTTCGGGGTTCAGGCCCGAGCAGTCGATCCGCATGCCGCCAAGACGGGTCACGTCCGGGGTGCGGTCGAGGCCGAAGAACGCGGTGGCGCTCGGCGCGGTGCGCGGGATCCAGCCGGGCAGGCCGGTGACCTTCAGCGCGGTCCCGCCGTTCTGCGCGTCGCCTTCGACCTGGAGGTAGTCGTCGTTCGCCAGCGCAGCGATCAGGGTCGTGTCGCAGGTGACCGTGCCGAGGTCGCGATCGACGCCCGTGATCGTGGTCGCGGCCGAGCTGTTCCGGGTCGCGCCCGTGTCGGTGGCCGACGCGGTCAGCTTCATCCCGACCTCGAACTTCGCGACGTCGTCGATGTTCTTCAGCGTGATGACGGTCGTGGTGAACGAGCCGACGCGGCCGATCGCGCCGGAGCCCGTGCCGTACAGCGCGGTCGCGAGCGAGCGGGAGATGTTGTTGAACCCCGACTCCAGCTCGGTGTCCAGCGCGGCGATCAGCGCGCCCTTGTCGTTCTCCGACGCCTCGATCGCCTCGGAATCCAGCTGGCAGATCTGGTAGTCCTTGACGCGGGTCAGCGTCACCTTCGCCGAGGCGAAGTTGCCGACGTTGGCCTGGGCCTTCGCGAACGAAGACGACCGGCCCTGCGAGTCCGCGTACCGGAACGCGAGCACGAGGTTCGCGCCGTAGAAGTCCTCGCGCTTCGGGATCATCGCGTACAGCGGGTGATCCTTGTAGACGAGGTCGTCGACCCGGTTCTGCGGCCAAAGGGTCTTGAGGATTGCAGCGGTGTTGGTGGTGGTGACGCCAGCCATGGAAGAGCCTTTTCAGGCTCTTCATGAGAGCCTGGGTTATTCGTCGAGGTTCTTGAGCATCTCGACCGCTTGGCGGCGAAGATCCTCAGGGTCGACGGAGGTGGAGACGGAAGCGCGGGGGGCGCTTGCGTGCGATGTGGTCAGAGTCTTCGACTTCTTGGCCACTTCGCTCGGGGCCGTCTCAACCGCGCTCTTCGGTGCAGCGGAGGAAGCATCCCCCGAAGCGCTGGAGACTGTCAACCCCCGCCGCTTCATGCGCTTCTGGAGCGCGCGCTCTTCCCGCTCCTCGACCGCCTCGGCAGCCATCTGGATGCTCTCCTCGAGCGTCTCGCCAGGGGGCGCGCCCGTCTCCTTCGTGAACCGGATCATCTCTTCGACGACGTCCTTCGCGAGGTCAGGGTCGCTCGCGATGTTCGGGAACTTCTCGGACGCGGTCTTGACGAAGTCGTTCACCGCGCCGCGGAGTACCTGATCGCCCTCCTTCAGTTTCCGCTGGCGGGACTCCTCGCGCAGCTGCTTCAGCTCGTTGCGGATCTCTTCGAGATCGGTCGACGGCGGCGTCTCGGCCTCGTCGTCATCCGCCGGGCCGCCCTTCTCGAGCTGCTGCTTCACGAAGCCGCTGTACTTCACGCCCAGCGCTGCAAGCACGCCCAGGCCGTCGCCGGCCGCGGCCAGCCGCTCGACCGTCTCGTACTTCGAGAGCCGACCTTCGGCCGCCTTCAGCGCCTCCTCGCGCTTGCGCATGTCCGCCTTCTCGCGCGCGAGCTTCTCGAAGCTGTTCTTCAGCGGATCGGGAAGCCCCTTCTTCTCGGGCTTCTTCTCCTCGGGCGGGTCTTCTTTCGGCTCGTCGTCGGGCTTCGTCTCCGGCACGGGCTCGTCGTCGACCTGCGCGTCGGGGTCCTCGACGACCTTCTTCTCCGGCTCCTTGTCGCCGACTTCGACGGGCGCAGTGCTGTCGTCGATGACCGCGTTCTCCATGAGCTTGAGCGCAGCGGCCTTCGCTGCAGCTGCGGTGTCCTGGATGGCGGCGGGGTTGGACGGCGGGGTTGGCGTGGTTGCTTTGGTGACGATCGGCATTGTGGTGAGGCTCCTTAGGCGGCGAGAAGAGGCGGGACGGCGGGCTGCACAGGGACGTTCACGTTCTGGGTCATGTCGCCCATTCCGCCACCCGCGGCCGCGGGGGCGCCGGGCGCAGCAGGCATCGCAGCACCGGGGGCGGGCGCAGCTGCAGCGGCCTGCGCGGCCAGCACGAGCGTGCTCGCCTCGTCGATCATCCGACGCAGCATCTCGAGGCGCGCTTCTTCGGCGCCGTGGTGCTTCGCGTAGAGCAGCGACGCCGTCGCCATCGAGATCAGCAGCTCGAGGTTCTGGTACTGGTCGGGCGGCTCGTAGCGGGGCGTCGCCTCGTCGAGGATGTACCCGATCACGCAGGCGACGTCGTCCATCGCCGCGTTTCCGAGGTCGCTCTCGGCTTTGATGTCGGGGAAGTCCATCAGCTTCTTGAACGTCGCGAGGTCGATGACCCCGTCCTGGTACATCTCCTTCACTTTCTGGTACCGAGCGCCGGGATGCGCCGGCAGCGAGGAGACGGGGAACATCTGCAGGATGAAGTCGTCCCGCTTCATGTCGATGTCCTTCCAGTCGATGTCGACGATGTAGCGCTTGTTCGGAAGCCGAACCCTGTAGCCCGACCCCGCGTCCTGCGCGACGAGCGCGATGGCGATCTCCGCGACGTTCAGCGCGTTCTGGTCCCAGTCCTGCGAGAGCAGCGCGAACCGCTCGCTCTCGATGTCGGTGAATTCGCGGATCGCGACCTGTGCGTCGAGGCCGCTCGGCTTCTTCATCGATGCGCTGAGCTGCGAGACGCCGACTTCCTGGAAGGCCTGCTGGATCAGGTCCTTCAGGTACATGAATTCCTCGGTCGAAACGGCGTTCGACGAGTCGACCTGCGGAGGGAGCCCGAGGTACTCGACGATGTCGGCGATGCCGTTCGTCAGGTGCGAAGGCAGAACCTTCGAGCCCTTCTGCACGAAGATGCGCCCCTTGCCCTTGCGGCGAATTTGCTCGTCGATCGACTTGACGGTGCGGTTGATCGACACCTGGATGCCGGTCAGGGCCTCGGACACGCCCTTGCCCCAGAAGCCGATCATCCGCTTGCTGAAGCGCATGAACGCGAACGGGAAGAACGGGTGCGTCCACTCCTCGCTGAACAGCTCGCAGCCTTTGATCGCGATGACGTGCTTGCCGTCCTTCGCCTTCGAGCCCGACTTGAGGTGCCAGCCCTCCCAGACCTCGACGACGTCCGCGAAGCCCGTCTCGGTGGTCGCGTCGTCGGGCGATGTCGCGCCTTCGATCGCCTCGATGATCTCCTTCGTCTTGCCGTACTGCTCGATCAGGACGTCCTTCGAGATGACGTGCCGCTGAAAGAGCTGCCGGGGCTTGCCATTCCGGCCGTCGACGTCGTCGACATAGAGGTCGTCGATGAAGACGTTCTCGATCTCGATGCGGTCCTCGTCATTGAGGAAGATCTTCAGCGCGCCGGTCCCGAACACGAGCGCGCAGATGAACTGCATCGCCGCGACGGTGTAGAACTTCGCCTCGTAGAACACGCCCTCGAGGAACGAATTGAGCCGCTGCGCCTTCTGCTGCATCGACCACGAGCCGCCGCTGGTCTGGCAGCTGGGGCGCGGGCGCGACTTCGCGATCTTCGACGAGAGCGTGTCGATCGCGCTCGCGATGACGTTGATCGCGATCCGCGTCTGGCTGTTCTGCACCATCGTCGACGTGTACGTGCGGCCGGCGAAGCTCGAGATGTCGTTGTTGCCGTAGAGCCGCGCGTGCATCAGGTTCAGCATCGAGCGCTCGCTCTGCTGCTCCTTCAGCGCGTCCGCGGTGCGCACCAGGGCGTTCGCGCGGTCATCTTTGTCGTCGCACTTCCACCAGAGGCCGATTCGGGCGGCGTCCTCGCGTGCTTCCTTCTTCGGGTCGAGCCGGCGCGGCTTGCCCTTCTTCATCTTCGTGAAATCGACGGTCATTGACGGTCCTTCGGAGCGTCGATGACGCTCCCGTAGAGATCTTCCTGCTGCTCTGCAGTCAGGCCGTCAGCGCCTCGGGGTGCTCCTTCCAGCTTCTCGTCGATCGTCTTCTTCCGCTTCTCGGGTTCGGGTTTCGGGGGCTCGGTGGGCGTGAGCACCAGCTCGACAACGTCGTCGAGGCGGTCGGTCTTCTGCTCGAAGTCGATCGAGCCCTTGAACGCGGTGACGCCCTTCGCGCGAAGGTGGTCGATCAGCGCGTCGAGCCTTTTGAAATTACTCATCGAAACTGTGCTCCGTCACGTCCCACCAGTCTTCCTGGGGGGCTTGGGTGAGATCCTCGTCCTCGAGCTTTTTCGCCTCTGCCGCGAGCCACTCTTCGGTCCCGATTTTCGGCTTTGGCTTCTCTTCGACGTGGAAATAGTGCCACGCCGCCCGGTAGGAGTACAACCCCGCGTCGCAGCAGTGGTTTGGGCAGCGGTGGTCCTCGCGAGGTAGCTCGTCGGGCTTGTCTTCCGGGGGCCAGTCCAGGTCGCGCGCGAGCCCGGCGATCTCCTCCGCGTAGTCCGAGCCTTCGGCGAGCTTCACGAAGCCCTCGCGCAGGTCCTCGTTCAGCAATCGGACGTGCGCGTCCTTGTCGCCCTTCTTCGCCGGCTTGAACACCTGCCCGGGGAAGCGGCGCATCGTCTCCTCGACGTACATCTTGCCGCCGCCCTGCGTGTCCGCGACCTTTTCGACGAAGTTGTAGCCCAGACTCTCGAGGTCCTGGATCTCCTTCATCACCTCTTCGGTGCTCGCGCCGGGCTTCTTCCACGAAAACGCTTCGAACAGCTCACGATGCTTCGGGTGCCATGCCCAGACGACGAGCGCCATGTCGTCCTTCGAGCCCAGGTCCCATCCGAGCGAGTGCGACCAGCCGATGCCGTACGGCACGACGTTGCGCCGGTAAACGTTCCGCACCGGATCGAAGGCGTAGAAGAGCGCGCCGAGGTCGTTCACCCACCGGCCGAGCCACTCGCGGATGTACGTCGGGTTGTCGTCGGTCCAGTTGCGCTTGATCTTCAGCGCCGCCAGCTCGTCGCGCATGTGCGGGAGGTGTGGGTTGTCGAGAACGCTCCAGTGGTGCATCGACCAGCCGGCGCCGATGAGCTTGTTCTCGCCCTTCTCCTTGATCGTGACGCCTTTGCTGGTCCAGCGGCTCTTGACGTTCTCGTTGCCGCTGACCGCGTGCCAGTACCCGGTGAGAATCGGGCCGGGCGTGCCTTCGAGACAGATGGTGCCCTTCAAGTCCATCGTGCAGGGCTCGACGACCTCTTCGATGAGTTTCTGGAGGTACGGCCCGAACATCTGCGCTTCGAGGATGATCTCGAGGATCGTCTTGTCGCCGCGCTTCTTCTGCGCTTCCTTGTCCTTGTCCGCGCCGAGCAGGCGAATTTCGCTGCCGTTCTCGAACTTGATCGTCAGTTCCGTCTCGTTCGGCTTGATCTTGATCTGCTGGCGCGCGCAGATCAGCTTCAGCGGCTCCCAGAGGAGCTGCTTCGCGCGCAGACGCGAGATCGCCCAGATGCGGATGAGGCACCGGCTGTGCTCGAGGGCGACCTTCGTCGAGTACCGCGGCCACATCTCCGTCTTCCCCGCGCGGCGCGTGCAGAGCGCGCCCTTGTTGCGCGAGGGATCGGCGATGAAGGCGTTCTGCCTGTCAAAGCACTCGTCCAGGAGCTTCGAAACGATGACGGAGGCGGCTTCCTTCTGCCGCCTCCGCAGTTCGAATTCCTCGAGGATGAGGCGGTCGTCGACCTCCTGCATCGGCTACTTCGCCTTCAGCATCTCCGCGATGCTCGTCGGCTTCGACGGCACGGCCGGCGGAGTCGGAACGGCGTCCGGGGGGTTCGCGGCGGTGTACTCCTCGACCAGCTTCCGCTGCTCGGGGGTCCACTCGGCCTCGCTGATCTGCAGCAGGGCTTCGACGCGTTCCTTTTTCGCCTGGACGCGCGCCTCGATCTCGTCGGGCTTCATCGGCCCGCGGCGAAACTCGACCTTGCCGTCGATCTTGATCGCGCGCTCCTCGTCGTCCTTGACGGGCTCCGGGGGCACGGCCGGCGACATCTGCACCTTCGCAGTGAAGCCGGGGGTCGTGGTGACCAGCCTCGCCTCCGTGATGACGGGCTCGCCGGCCGCGAGCTTGTCGAGCTGCTCGGGCGTGAAGACCTGCTCCGGGTACTCGAAGATGCCCTCCAGCTCGCCGTCGTGCGGCTCGACGCGATCGACGCGGGAGATGTGGACGATGAACTGACTCGGGACGTTGGGCGGCAGCTTGCCCTTGCGGCGGATGAAGATCATCCCGTTTTCCGGGTCGAGCAGCATCTCCGCGGCCGCGTCGGCGAGCGACGTCGACCCCGAGACGATCGGGGTCGGCGACTTGATCGCTTTGAGGCGAATCACCCCTTCACCTCAGCCGGCTCGGCGGGGGCATTCGCGGCTTCCTTGTCGGCGAGCATCTTCTCGACGGTCGCCTGGATCGAGGCGTCCTTCGCCTCCTGCGCCTTCGCCTCCTCGGGCTTGCCGGCGTCCTCGAGCGCGGCCGCGCGGTCGTGGACGTGGCAGGTGATGCCGACCTGGACGTCGGCCGCGTGCTTGAGCAGCAGCGCGCTCTCGTCGTCGGGGACGAGGATGAGGCGGCCGTCGCCGGGATCGACGCGGACGGAGCAGGTGAGGGCGAGGGACTTGCGGGGCATGTGAAACTCCTGGGGTGAGGGTTGAGCTGCGGAGGTTACAGGTAGAGCAGGTACGGATTCAACTTCGTCCCGATCTTCGCCGCGAAGCTGCGGCCGACTTTCGTGTCGTGGGTGTGCTCGGCCGGCGGGACCGCCAGCGCGTTGAAGGCGTGCCGCGTGAGCGCGATCGCCGTGCCCAGGCGCCGGTAGACCTGCTTCGTGTAGACGAAGTGCAGGAGCCCCGACTCCTTCGGCTTCTCGCCAAGCGCGCGCTCGACGCAGACCCAGCTGACGACCTCGTCCGGCACCTCGGTCGCGAAGGCGACGTAGCAGCGACCCTTCGCGAGGCATCGCTCGATGACGAAGCTCTGCCCCGCGCGGTAGGTGGGAAAGGCGACCTGGGGCGCGTAGCCCCCATGCCGGAAGCTCTCGAACCAGGATGCGCGAACGAACCGAAGGTCGGCCTCGGTCGCGGGTCGGATGGAGAGCGCCGGCCGGTCGCTCATTTCTTTTCCGTGAAGGACTGCAGCAGCCCGAAGAACATCAGGATGTACATCGGAATGAAGACGATCCACCAGGACACGGCGAAGTATCCGGCGAGTTTCGCGACCACAAAGATGAGCGTGAGGTAGTGCCCGAAGGTGAGGCGCGGCGTCGGATTCATCGGCCCTCCCCGGTCAACCAGAGCCAGCGCACTTTCTGCCCGAGTCCTTGTCCCTTCGTGCGCTCGCGCGGACGAGACTTGCACGTCCAGTCGGTGTCCCGGTCGTCGAGCACCTCCGGCCACCAGCCGACGGCGCGCAACGACGCGCCTTCTTCCGTCGCGAGCGTGTACGTGATGACCGCGCGGAATCCCATCTCCGCGGCGACGCGCGCAGCCTTCGAGTACAGAAACGAGCAGGCGTTGCGCTGCCCGTCGGTGGCGACGCGGGTCACTTCGAGCACTCCGACTTGATCGATCGCGCGCGCGCCGGGCCGGCCGCAGATCGCGACGCCAACGAGACGATCGTTGATCTCCGCTCCAATACTGAAGCGATGCCCCGTAACAGGCGCGTGATGCCTGTGAACGGACGCAACGAAAGCGTTTGCGTCCTTCAATTCAACGCGCGCGGACCTCATCGAACGACTTTCCCGCTCGGGTCGAGGATGCCCGCGGGCTTCGACGGCGTGTATTGCATCTTCGACGCCTGACGCGCGGCTTCGTTGAGCGGTCGCCCGTTGTCGTAGAGCGGGTTCTGCAGCTTCGGCTTCGGGACGGGGTTCGGGTGCGTCTTCTCGAATTCGACGACGAACGCGTCGAACGCCTCGAGCTGCTCGTCGGTGAACTTGTCGCCGTCGATCTTCATCTCCGGGTGCGCGGCCTTGAACCCCTCGATGCACGCGGCGACGTGCGCCATCTCGGCCTCGCGCATCGCGTTCTTCATCATGTGGTACTCGCCGGCACTCCGCAGGGCCTCGAGCCACGACTTGCCGTTGCCGATCGGCATGTCGGTCACGATGTCGATGACGAAGCACTGGTGCTTGCCGCGGTGCAGCTTCACGTTGCCGAAGAGGCGCCGGGCGGTCTGCTGGGCTTCGAGGAAAGTCATTTCGGCCTCCACATGCCCCAGGCGGCCTGGGCGTTGACCCCGACCAGCTCGAGAGCGCGCTTGAACACGTTCAGCTCGCGGTTCTGGTGCTCGAGCTGCAGCCGGAGGCGGATGTTCTCGTTGCGCAGCTTCTCGATGCGCTTCTCCTGCGTCTCGAGGATCCTCATCCAGCCTGCGGTCGTGAGCGTGTCGGGGTCGATGCGAAGATCGAGTGCTTCGACGCCTTCCGCGGCGCGCGGAGGCGGCTCTGGGGGCGGAGAGAACGACGGAAGCGCGGGGCTTCCGACCTGCTCAACGCGCGCGACCTTGCGAGCGAAGAGTTTCCGGAACCAGTTCATCGCGCGACGCTCCGCTTCAGCATCTCGGCGATGACGATCGCGTGGGGCGTCGGACGGGTCGGGTAGATCAGCTTGTTGGGCTTCTCTTCGCTCTTGACCTTCCGTTCGTCAGCGCTCTGCGGAATCACGCGCTGCAGCTTCTTCGCGGCGCGCTCGATCCGCGCCGCGCGTTTGTCGAGGAGCCGCTTCGGAGTCGGGATCGGGTTCGCGTCTGCGATCTGTTCGAAAAGCTTCGTCGTTGCTTCGTCCATGAACTGCTCCTTGGGTGGTGAGGCGAAAAGGCTACGCGAAAGATTATCGCGGACGCAAGCTATTCGTTGCTCTCGACGGCGTTTCGGACGTTCCACGCCTCGACCTGGATGGTCTGGCTCACGAGCTGGGCGTCTTCGATGGGCTTGCCGGAGCGGCGCGCGAGGGCCTCCGCTGCCCGGCGCGCGAGCGTTTCGTCGTCGAGGGCCTGGACGGCAGCCAGCTGGCCGGCCTCGCGCTCGGCTTTCATCTGCTCGGTCTGCGTGACCGCCTTGCCGTGCAGCATCTCGTCGAGGTGGATGGCGGCGCGTACCTGCACTTCTGGCGTGGGAACGATTACGGCCTGTTTTCCGTCGAGGAGCGTCACCGTGCGCGCGTGTCCTCGAGCGATGGAGAGCAGGATGCTGTGGATCTCGTGCCCGTTCTGCGTCTCGTCGCGCAGCAAGCTCCTCCAATTCTGGTTCTTGCGCGGAACGATTTGTTTCACTCCGGGCAGGAGAAGACGCGCGGGGTCGAGAGGCTGGGGCATGCGGCGAGTTTTCCTATGGAGGAGGGTCGATCCCCAGAATTGGGTCCTCTGGCAATCGGTATTGTACAAGATCACACCCCCCGGTGGGCCCTGCAGTCGACCGTGATCGGCTAACCCCTTGATATTCCTGGCCTCCTTACCGTGGCTCGAGCGCCTCGTGTGTCCAAATCAACCTATGGTATGTGTGCAGATGTAGCTTAACAGCTTGTAAATCGTCTAACCCTATGATATCACAGTGCATTTACAAAACCTGTTAAGAACTGGGCACACAAGAGGCACACCAGGAAACAGGCTGATCCTGGCTCCCTTGATGCTCCCTGTAAAGGCACGATGCAGGGAGCGACCTAACTCTTTGATCTCCCCTCTGTTCTATCTACTGATCCCTTTGATCCCTTCTATTTTGATCTATTCACATAAAGACCAGTTGATCTAGTAGAGGTAGGATATGTAGGTGTATGTACTGGTATGAGGTGATCCCCCTATATATGTTGCCGAAGTGACAGGATCACCAGGATCAGTGACCTTACCTCATGATCTCACTAAGGAAAACATGGGATCGGGCCTCGGGATCACGAAAGGAGCAGGGATCAGCAAATCGCGACACTTGTGTCATAGCTCGGCTAAGTACTTGATGCCTGGTTGACCATTATTTTTAATCAGCGCCTCTTTTCAGCAACGATTAAATATATTCGAGGATAATCCTCTAGCCTCACCTATAACGCAACCACTGGAGATCACACAAATGGATCACCTCTTTACACTTCGTCTGCGGCTCTTCCGACGCGACCTGAAGCGCGCCCTGATCATCGTCAAGGCCTACGACCGCACCCCGCCGGCCCACAACCCCCACGGGCACAACTGGATCGACCTCGAGGTCCGGCACGAAGGGCGCGTCGTCTTCCCGCGCGGGTCGCTCTACTGCGCCGTCAACAGCAGCACGACCACCGACGGCGTTGCCGCGCGTGAGCTGGCCTTGAGCACGGTTGGCATGCGGCCCGGAGACACGGACAGCGAGTACTTCGCCTCTTACACGCCCGAACAGCTGGCCTGGGCCGACGAATTCGGCGAGGCGGTCAGCATGGAAGCGAGCGATCGCTACTGCGATCCTGAGACTGGCGCGGTGCGCTCGTGATCTTTCTCATCTCCAAGACGGTCAGCGTCGTTACGCCCGAGTCCGCCGAGAACGGGGATACCGACCACGATCTCAGCGGCTTCGAATACGAAAGCGTAGAGTTTTCCTTTTCTGAGCTTGTGCGCGAGCTGAAGCGCGAGGGAATGACTGAGGCAAGTTTCGGCGGATCGGGGTGCGATCTCGCCTACTACCAGAGGGAAGCGACGCGCGGCGGTGTGCCGTGGGTGTCTTCCTACCCGGAGGAAGACTACCGCAACGGGCATTCTTCAACCTACTCTATGCACCTCGATAACGACCGCGACCCCAGGGCGCGGCGCTACTGGATCAAGGCGCTGCAATTCGCAGGGGTGATCAGCAACAAATAACCTGCCGCTGTGATAACCTCTTTGCCTCACTCAAACTCGCCGCACCTGGAGATCCTACGATGAACGTCTACACCCCCGAAGAGTTGAAGAAGATCTTGGCAGACCACGCTGAGTACATCAAAGACCCGTCGAAGTTTCGGCTTCGCGCGAACCTGCGCGTCGCGGACCTACGCGGCGCGAACCTGCGCGACGCGGATCTGAGCGACGCGGATCTTAGCGGCGCGATCCTGTACGGCGCGAACCTGTACGGCGCGAACCTGGGCGGCGCGGACCTGTACGGCGCGGACCTGCGCGACGCGATCCTGAGCAACGCGGACCTGCGCGACGCGATCCTGCGCGGCGCGAACCTGCGCGGCGCGGACCTGTACGGCGCGGACCTGCGCGACGCGGACCTGCGCGGCGCGAACCTGCGCGGCGCGGACCTGCGCGGCGCGAACCTGCGCGGCGCGGACCTGCGCGACGCGGACCTGCGCGACGCGGACCTGGGCGGCGCGGACCTGCGCGACGCGGACCTGTCCAAAGCTGTTCTTCCGTCCTTCCAGATCGTTCCTGAGGGGGGATCGTTCGAAGCATGGAAGCGGATTCGGACGCGCGGAGGCGACCGCGTAATCGTCAAGCTCCAGATCCCGAGCGACGCGGCGCGCGTCTCGACGTTGGTCGGCCGCAAGTGCCGAGCGTCCAGCGTCGTGCCGTTGGAAGCGTTCAATCTCGACGGGTCCGCCGTCGGATCCGCTGTGGCGCTGTGCTCGATCCGCACGGTCAACGGGGAGCCCACACACTACAAGCTCGGAGAGAGGGTCACGGCTCCCGCTTTCGACCCGTCGATCGCCGTCGAATGCACGGGCGGAATTCACTTCTTCATGACCCGTAAGGAGGCTGAGGATTACGATTTCTGACAACTCACCGAGCGAACGGAGGATAATCGAATAAGCGCCTAGGTCCCGCTCACGGAAGCGGCTAGGCGCCCTGTTTACTCGCCGCACCCTGGAGCCAAACGATGTCCGAAACGTTGAAGATCAACCGCAAGACCACTCCTCCCACGCTCACGATCCGCACCGTTAGCACGCGCGATATCCGTCTGTCTCCTCTGCGCGATCTCTATGAGGCACAGGATCGCGTCAAGGCGCGCGGGTCGCACTACTTCGACGAAGACACGGCGCGCTACTTCCGCGCGAAGTATCACGACTCGCGTGGGCTGTCGGACGGGTCGATCCTGATCGTCGAGTCCACCAAACGCACGGGGTTCGGGGCGCCCGACGCGCGCCGCGAATACCGCGTCATGCGAGTCACTCTGACCGGGGAGATCTTGCACTTCAAGGGCCCCGGTTCGTTGTCGGGTCTGGACTCCGAATCGTGGCTGACGTGCGACGGGGCACGCCGTTCCATGCTCAAGCGTAAGGAAGCCTTCGAAGCTGCCAGCGTCAAGGCGCGCAATCTCCCCGACATCGGAGGGATCTAAACTCGACGTTAGCGCCGCGGTCCCGCTCACAGAAGCGGCGCGGCGCGTTTACACGTATCACCCTGGAGGTAGCACAATGGGACTCAGCGCACAGAGGGCTTTTGACATCTCAGAGGAGATTTGGCGTCGCGATCGGGACGCGGAAGACTCCGCGCGACACTTCGGAGAGACGCACTCCGAATTGCTGGCGCGGTACCTTGCGATCCGAGAGTCGTTCGCACCCAAGGTGTACGCACAGCTACCTCAGTGGGTGCACGCGAAACTGTCCGCGGGGCGGCGCATGACGCTTGACCGGATCCACTCTCAGGAAATGACCTGGATCCTCAAGGTCCGCGCCGATGGGACGCGGGCCGGGAAATGGGACGATCTCACGGAAGAAGAGCGCGCCGAGTTTCGCGCGAACAGGACGCAAGGCGCCCATTACTGGACGGCGCACCTTCCCAAGCTCCGGCCCTTCAATGCTGGCACGAATCCGCACGCGCCGGAAGAAAGCGCATCGTTGTAAAGAACTAGAGCAGCAACAAAGCACTCGACGTTAGCGCCGCGGTCCCGCTCACAGAAGCGGCGCGGCGCGTTTACCTGGAGGTAGCACACGTGAAACACAGCCTTATTGGAACGCGCGTAGAGTTGAATCCTGGCCACGATCTTTGGATGCGTGGCGCGAAGTTTGGCACGGTGCACAGCGTCAACGTGAAAAAACAAATCGTTACCGTGCGCATGGATAACCGAGACGTGCGCAAACTGCAGCGGTTCGATCTGTCACTCGGGGGTGCGCCGCTGTCCGCGCGCCTCGTTTGGGGCACGCACGTTTACACGACGGGCAAAACGGCCGTGCGGATCGAATTCGTCGGCCAGGGCTCGCGCGTTCACATACTGTCGATCACCTCCGAGGGGCGAGCGTCGGTTCGCAAGATGGGCGATAGCGATCTGGATTTCTGGATCGACTGCAGCAGCATGGAACACAGCGATGGCGCGGCATATAGGGAGGCCCTGTGAAAACGTTTCTGGTCACGTTTAGCTGTCGTCGCGTTGGCGCAATCGGAGTCTCCTATCACGTCGACTTCGGCCCGATTGTTGCCGACGATGAGAAGGAAGCCGAAGAACTGGCGCGCTGGCTTGCATACGAAACGCATGAGCACCTGCACCTGTATCACGTGCTGACGCTGCGCCGGCTCACGCCCGACAGCCGGATCGGATGGTACGATCGGGGCAACCGGCGCTTTGGTGACTACACGCCGCAAGCGCCGCACTGCAACGATCTGCCCGCGTGGGTTCCGCCGAGGTACCTGTAAAGAACTAGAGCAGCAACAAAGCTCCGATCGCCCGTCACCTAACTCCAGGGGTGGCGGGCGATCGTCTTTTGTGAGAGGGTATGCTGACAACCCCATGAGGATTCATGATCTTTCGTATCTCTCTCTTTGAGAGTGAGCGCGACAACGCGCCTAAGACGGCAGAGGTTGACTGGGAAACTCTCCTAAAGGAGTTTCGCACTCACGAGCAACGCCTCGACAAGCTCGGAGGCGCTTGCTGGTCACCTACGCACTTCGACGGGAAGCGCGGGAACGACTACGCGCGCGCCGTTGCCCTGGCCGTGTTCGATCTCGACGATTGCCCCGACGTCGCGCTTTCGGGCCTGGGAGATCGACTCGCGCCCTACACCTACGCGCTGCACTCGACTTGGACGCCCGGTTGTTATCGGCTGATCGTCCCGCTCGCAAAGCCCGTCGAGGCGCGCGCGTGGCCCGAAACCTGGGATGCGATCGCGGCTGACCTGATGATCCCCGCTGACCGGGCCTGCAGGGACGCGGCACGCCTCTACTTCCTGCCCAGCTGCAGCCCCGAGATCTTCGCGCAAGCGGTGTGCTGTGAAAACAAGGGATTGCTGTACGTGGCCCCCGAGCCGCGACACGTGGCCGTCCCCCCACCCCAGGAGGGAGCGGCGAGTTTGGCGGTTCAGAATCCGGCCAGCGTCGAAATTCCTGAAAAATTTCAGGCCGTCGACATGCTCGACGTGCGAAAGCAACTGAAGGCCGTCAGAAAAACCGCCTCCGCAAAACTCGTGAAAATTTTGCTCGACGGCGGCTCGCTCCAGGACGAATACGGCAACCGCGACGATCGCATGAACCGCATCGCGAGCATCCTCGCGACGTCGATCACTCCCCCGCTGCCGTGGCCTGCAGCGCTCGAGATCCTCCGCCCGTCCCTCAACGCCACGCCGCAGGAACGGCCCGGCCATCTCGAGCACTGGATCGCCGAGATGGAAGACATGTTCAACCGCGCGCGGCAGCGCCGGCAGAAGGCCGACGAGAAGAGCGACGCGCTCAATGCCGCGCTCATGAAGGCGATCGGACGGCCCACGAAGCCGAACGAAGGGGTGACCGGAGAAGCCGCGCTTGATGAAACGTGGCGGGCCCGACTGCTGGTCACCCTGGACCAGGACGGAGGCGTGTCGGGCCTGAAGCAAGTGGGTGCGAACGCGGGGCTGATCCTCGCGAACGCGCCGGAGCTGAGAGGAAAGATTCGCTTCAACGAGGTGACGAAGGAGATCGATATCAGCGGCGAGTTTTCCAAGTGGTCGAAGGCCACGCTCGACGTCGAGATCGGCAACTGGCTGTCGCACAGCGAGTACCGCCTCAACCTCTCGACGAAGATCGTCGCCGAGCAGCTCCTCGCGGTCGCGCGGCGGAACGCCTACAACCCCCTGGCCGAGTGGCTCGGGAGCCTGAAGTGGGACGGGACGAAAAGGCTGGAAAATTTTCTGACCAACTACTTCGGGGCGATCGGCGACGCGCACTACCTCGCGCGCGTGGGCACCTCGTTCATGATCGCCGCGGTGGCTCGAGCAATGAAGCCGGGCTCGAAGGTCGACAACGTCATGGTGCTGCAGGGGCTCCAGGGGATCAAGAAGAGCACGGCGCTGCGCATCCTCGGCGGCGCGTACTTCTCGGACACGAAATTCAACGTCAGCGAGAAGGACGGGCGCATGATGGCGTCGCGTTTCTGGATCATCGAGTTGGGCGAGATGGCCGCGATGAAGAAGGCCGAGGTCGAATCGCTCAAGACGTTCTTCTCGGCAGCGTGGGACGACATCCGCGTGCCGTACGGGAAGGTCCTCGAGCGCTTCCCGCGGTACTGCGTTTTCGTCGGGAGCACGAACGCTGAAGAATTTTTGCCCCCGGACGACCAGCAGCGCCGGTACTGGCCCGTGCGCGTCTGCAAGATCGACGCGGAGGGCCTCGAGCGCGATCGCGATCAGCTCTGGGCCGAGGCCGCTACGCGCTTCAGCATCGGCGAGCAGTGGTGGCTCCAGGGCGACGACGTCGAGGTGGCCGAGAAGGTCGCGCAGATGGCGAGCCGCGCGAGCGCGATGACGGAGCCCATCCTGCAGTGGTGGCTGGGTCTGAAGGCACCGCGACCGGAGACGATCACGTCGCACAAGGTCGCGTCCGAGGCGCTGAACATGCTCACGGCCCAGAGCTGCAGCGACGGCGTGAAACAGGAGGTTGGGCGGGCGTTGCGCGCGCTCGGATTCCAGCGGTGCAAGCATCGGGTGGGGGGCGTCAGCCTCAACGCCTACCGCGCACCTCAGGAATTACTCGACGCAACAAAAACGACTAGCGGCCAGATAATCAGTATGGTAAAAGTCGCACTTCCCCCCAAGGAGCAAACGTGAGCCTGAAAGTCCACACCCCCGAAGAGTTGAAGAAGATCCTGGCAGACCACGCTGAGTACCTCAAAGACCCATCGAAGTTTCAGCTTCGCGCGGACCTGTACGTCGCGGACCTGCGCGCCGCGAACCTGTACGGCGCGAATCTGCGCGGCGCGAACCTGCACAGCGCGGACCTGCGCAGCGCGAACCTGTACGGCGCGTACCTGAGCGGCGCGGACCTGAGCGACGCGGACCTGCGCGGCGCGAACCTGCGCGGCGCGGACCTGAGCGACGCGAACCTGCACAGCGCGTACCTGAGCGGCGCGAACCTGAGCGACGCAGACCTGAGCGGCGCGGGCCTGCGCGGCGCGAACCTGCGCGGCGCGGGCCTGAGCGGCGCGAAGATGGACAAAGCTGAAGTCGAACGTCGGAGGATCACGCCGGCCGGCGAGTTTCTCGCCTTCAAGAAGGTCTTCACGCCGGCCGGAACTGCGGTGCTGCAGATTCTCATCCCCGCGAAGGCTCGGCGCTGGGGCGGACTCGTCGGACGCAAATGCCGCGCGGACGAGGCAACGGTCGTCGGTGTGATGGTCAAAGGCAAGTCGAAGAAGACGAAGCAGATCTTCGCGTCGAAGTACGACTCGAGCTTCATGTACGAGATCGGAAAGACCTACAAGGTGAAGGACTTCCTCGACGACCCGAGGGTCGAGTGCGCGCCGGGCATCCACTTCTTCATCACGCAGATCGAGGCCGAGGAATACTGAGGCCATGATCATCCTCGTCCCCGTCGGGAAATACGTCGCTCCTGACGGGACGCTCCTGTCCTCGAGCGCATCGGCCATCGTTACCTCCGATGAGACGACGCCGTTCGGCTGCCTGCGCAAGGCGTGGTTCGAAGTTCGCGCGGGCCTGAAGGGCGCGGACACGAAGAGCCTGGAGATGGGCAACCTCGTGCACGCGCAGGTCGAGCACTACCTGAAGACCGGTCAGGATGCGCTGGGCAAGGAGGCGCGCGCCGGCAAGGAGATGATCGACAAGATCCGCGAGATGTTCCCGCTCTTCCAGATCGAGCAGTGGATCGACGCGCTCGAGATCGACGGCGTGAAGATCCGCGGACGCATCGACTTCATCGGCCGCCACGTCGGCGACGACCGCATCCGCGGCATCATCGACTGGAAGACCTCGAGTGACATCGCCAAGTGGGGCAAGACGCGGAACCAGCTGAAGAAGGACACGCAGATGCTCATCTACCGGCAGGCAGCCGAGAACACCGGCTGCGCGAGCGACCTCTACATGGCCCATGCCTACTTCGGGACCGTGAAGCGTGAGCACGAGCTGGTCGACACGTCGATCAACCGCGAGCAACTTTCCGCGGGAATGGACGATATTCAGAAGAAACTCGCCGTTCTGAAAGCCGCGGTCAAGGAGACGGACTCCTACGCGGTGAAAGGCGACAAATCGAAGTGTGGCCGCTGTCCCTACGCTGTTCACTGCACCGACAAACAAGGAGTCGTATCCGTCATGTCTTCCCTCACCGACCGTTTCAAGAAGAAGCTCATCATCGACGACAAGAGCACCACGCCCGACGTCGTCGCGCCGCCAGCAAAGCAGGAAGCTCCGAAGGTCGAGACGCCGACAACGCCCGTCCAGGACGAGATCGCTGCGCTGAAGGCAAAGCTCGCAGCGGCCGAGGCTACGGCAAAGCCCCCCGCGCCCGGCATCCAGGCCGGGAACATCATCACCCCGCCCGACCAGCCGAAGAGCGACCCGAAGCTCGCCGCCGACCCCGTGCCGGGCTTCTCGCCCATCCCCGCGCCCCTGAAGGACACGCCGCCCGCGGCGCCCGAGATGCACAACACCGCGGCCGTTCCCCCCGCGCCTGCTGAGCCGCCGAAGAGCCGCGGCCGGCCGCCCGGCGCGAAGAACAAGCCGAAGGAGGAAGCGACGAAGATCGAAATGGAGGCAGCCGTCACCCAGAAGACGGCGAGCGGCCTCGTGCTGATCACCCGCGTGAAGGTGTCCCTCGGCGCGACCGTGAAGCAGAACCCGAACGACCCGAAGTGCTTCGAATTCGCGCGGGCCGACATCGGCATGGAGCGCGACGTCGTCGGCGGCGACGAGGAGGTGAACGCCGCCCGGCGCACGCTCGCGGATCAGTGCGCGACGATGCTGCACGAAGAGTTGAGCAAACTGGTGGTGCCGGCGTCGTGAGCGATCTGAACGACAAGCCGAAGCACCTCGAGGTGAAGGTCGACGGCGACCGGGTGCTCGTTCACAGCCCGGTCCCGATCGAGTGCGGACGCTGCAGGAAGGTGGCATACTTCTTCGTGAACCAGGGCGGAATCACTCTCTGCTCGACCTGCCACCATGAACGCCCTGCAACGTAAAGTCGCTCTCGTCGCGACGATGTACGAGCTGCTCGAATTCACCGAGCACTCGCACATCGGCACGCGCCTCGAGCTGAAGGGCGGGCCGACGCCGCCGGAGGTGATCGGCACGCGGGGGAACCACACCCCCGACCTCTTCGCGAAGGCCCCGCGCGGTCGCATGGTGCTCATCGAGACGGTCAACCAGGAAGACCTGCGCGACGCCGAGAAGCTCAAGAACAAGCTGCAACTCTTCTTCACCGCGAGCGAGGCGTACGGGTGGACGTTCTATCTCGCGTGCTTCTCGGGAATCGCGTCCGACGTCAAACACTTCTGTTCACGCAACCGCATCCGCTACAGCCGCCTATGGGAAATCTAAATGAGCCTGCTGGATCGTTTGAAGGCGAGGACCGCACCCTCGAGAAGTTCCACGGGCGCTACTACTCCATCGGCCCCGTTGGCGGCCAGCGTCAGTGGCACTACGATCAAGCTTGGGAGCGAATCGAGCGCGCCATCGTCAAGCTCGGCCTCGGCCGCATCCGCGTCCCCGCCCAGCCCGGCGACATCGGCCCGGTCATCAACTACCACAACGCCCCGTACGTCGACGGGCGGAGCCCCCCAGTCCGCGGACTCGATCTCGGCAGCCCTGGAGGCGAGTATTCGGCTGCAGGCATCGCAGCCGAAGGCCGTGTTCCTGGGTTCGTCTGGTTCACTTCACCGCGGGGTCGCCCTCTCGAGGGATCTGCAGCGCGTGCTCGATCTGCCCCGCCGACCGAGGCCGAGCGACGAAGAGCTAGCCCTGCTTTCGCAAAAATGGAGCGCGAAGCTGGGCCGGGTACGGACGAGCCCGTGCCGCTGCGCGGAATACAAGCGCCTGTGCCCTTTCCCCCTCCTGCCTGTCCAGGCGTGGGCTCTGGAGGAGATGAGTACGAACGCTGGGGCGATGAACCCCATCGGGGTCGGTGATGGGAAGACGCTTCTCGACCTTCTGGCACCGATGGTCGTTCCGAACGCGAAAGTCGCCGTTCTCTTCGTCCTCGCAAACCTCCGCTCCCAGCTCATCGAAACCGACTGGGAATTCTACGAGCAGCATTGGACTCTACCGAACCGTGCAGGTGCGCGTTGGCTGCAACCCGGTGTTCCAGTCACTCATGTCGTGGCTTATTCGGAATTAAGTTCGGCGAGTAACACGAATCGCCTCAACGAGATCAACCCCGACCTCGTCATCGGCGACGAGATCCAGGCCCTCCGTAATTCCGACTCCGCTCGCGGGAAGCGCTTCAACCGCTTCATGCGCGAACACCCGAACACGCGCTTCGTCTGCTGGAGTGGCACGCTGACCGACAAGTCCCTCCTCGACTACGCGCACTTCGCCGAGGCGGCGCTCGGCGACGGCAGCCCGACCCCGCACCACTACCCGGTCCTGCAGGAGTGGGCTGCAGTCCTCGACCCCGTCGAGCTGGGAGAGATGCGTCCGCCGGCCGGCGATCTGGAGCGGCTGCGCAACCCCGGCGAGACGATGTCTGAGGCGTGGAAACGACGCCTCTGCGAGACACGAGGCATCGTCTCGAGCCCGGAG
>OFQZ01000227.1_pt1 | contig 21833 bp, 31 predicted proteins | sample 1543011 | NCBI WGS metagenome assembly OFQZ01 (sample SAMN07774216, study PRJEB24372) | wastewater metagenome | isolation source: Exp Tend NO 0WW | collected 2016-02 | reverse complement strand
CTCGATCGCACCGAACGCGTCGCGGCGCGGGTGCTGCGCCAGCACGGCGGACTGCGCGGCCTCGCCAGCAGCCGTCTTGGCTCCGAGATCGCCGAGCACATGGCATCCGATGGCGATGTTGCGTTGCTTCCGACCGGGCCGTCATCGTCCGGCGGCTCGCTGGTGGTCGTATGGCGCGGCGCGCTTGTGGGGCAGGGCGACAACGGGCTGGTGCTGGCCCGCACGAATGAGGCCGTGGCCTTCTGGAGCGTATCGCATGGCTAAGGTCATCGGGCCGGCCCTGTTCATTGCCGCGAACGTCGTCTCGGGCGGCTCGTTCGCGTGGGCGGCGCCCTACCTTCTTGGCGCTGGTATCGCGGTCAGCATCTACCAGCAGAAGAGTGCAGCCAGGAAGGCGGCGAGGAACGCCCGCGACGCCTACAACGCCGGGTTGACCGATCGCATGCAGATGGTCGACCTTCGGCCCGATGCTCCGCGCACGCTTGCGTTGGGTCGCGTGCGCGCTGTCGAAGGCATCCGCCGCCGCTGGGTGAGCGGAACGAACAGCGAGAAGATGACGCTCATCGTGTCCTTCGCCGGCCACGAGATCGACGCTTTCGAAACCTTCTGGTTCAACGACACGCCGCTGACGATTGACGGCAGCGGCTACGTGCAGACCGCGCCGTACCTCAAGGGCGACAAGGCAAGCGGGCAAGCGTCGGGGACGCTGGGCGGAACTGGTGCCGCGAGCGTCACGCTATCCAGCGCCCCCGTCTCCGGGTCGCTCTGGGCAATCTGGAGCACTGGCACCGGCGAAAGCACCGACCAGGGGGCGCTGACCATTGGCGGGACGGGCGTCAACATCACGTTGAGCGGAGGCCCGGCAGGGGCTCCCTACTACGTCACCTATCAGACGACCACCGGCACGAGCACGGCGCGCATTCGCTCCTACCTCGGTACCGCTGCACAGAACGTCGGGGCTGACCTGGCCGCCGAGTACCCGGGCAAGATCACCAGCGCCGACAGGTTCGCTGGCATCGCGCTCGCGGTTATCGATCTGGACTATGACCCTGACGTGTACCCGCAGGGCATCCCGAACATCACCGCCACGTTCCGCGGCGCGAAGTGCCTGGACCCGCGCACCAGCACGACGGTCTGGACCGAGAACCCGGCGCTGCACGCCTACCACTACGCACGCCACGCGAACGGCTGGGCTGTGCCTGTCGGCGAGATCCGCACGCAAGACATCATCGACGCGGCCAACTTCGCCGACACGTCCACCGTGTTCGACATGGGCGGCGGCGACACCGCGACGCTGCCTCGGTACCGCTGCGGCATCACGATCCCGACCGACGCCGACCCGCGCTCGTCGATGGACGAGATCATGGAGACCATGGCCGGCCGCTGGGGCTGGGCCGGCGGCACGCTGCGCATGCGGTGCGGCCGTATGGCGTCCAGCGTGTGGGCCATGGATGAAAGCTGGATTGCCCAGCGCGTGGGCGCAGATGGGCAGCCAGAGCAGTCGTCGGTCGTGCGCATCACCAACGGCGTGCCGCGCGAAGCCAAGGTCAACCGCGTCACCGGCCGCTGCGTGGACCCTGACCAGCGCTATCAGGTGCTGCCGTTCCCGGCTGTGCAGGATGCGGTGCTCATCGCAGACGACGGCGCCGAGTACCCGCTTGAGGTCGAGTACCAGGGCGTCAACCACATTGCCCACGCTCAGCATCTCGGCAAGATCAGGATTCGTGAGGGCCAGGCGCCGCTGCGAATGGATGCCTCGTGCAACCTGAGCGCGTATCGGCTTGAGCTGTTCGACGTTGGCACCGTGACCGTCGCGCGCTACGGCTTCAGCGCGAAGACGTTCGAGGCCACTGGTTGGCACTGGCACCCGACCGAAGGCGTGCAGCTCAGCCTCGCCGAGATCACGGCCGACATCTTCAGCACCGAAGCCCTGACCGGCCGCGACCCGGCGCCAAACGGCGACCTGCCGCCGCCGTGGAGCGTGGCGGCCATCGCTGGCGTTGCCGTGAACAGCGGCACCACCACGCTGACGGATGGTTCCATCCTGACCCGCACGCACATCACCTGGACGCAGCCGCTCAGCCAGGCGGTGCTGGTCGGCGGGCAGATCGAGGTGCAGTACCTGGAAGCAAGCATTGCGGAGACTGGCGACTGGCCGAGCTGGACAGAGCCAGGGAGCGCTTCCGGCGCTCTGATCCCTGGCCTGCTGACTGGGCGCTACTACGTCTTCCGCGTGCGGGCTATCAACAGCTTGGGCGTGCGCGGGCCGTGGAGCGCTCAGGTGTCGCACAAGATTGCTGCGCCTCCTGCGAGCGGAGCAACGCCGCTGCTGCGACTGACCGCCACCAGCATCGTCATGTCGTTCGACGCGGCGGGGGCTGCGCTTCCGGCATCGCAGACCATCACGCTGCAGGCCCAGTTGACGAACCTTGTCGGCACGGCGACGTTCGTTTGCACCCGATACAACTCTTCGGGCGTGAGTATCGGAACGGTGACGCTTGGTGGCTCCGGCAACACTCGCACCCTCACAGAAACGCAGTTCGGAGCGGCTGCATACGCCACTGTGGGGATCACGGTTGGAGCCTACAGCGATGGCCTGACCATCACGCGCGTGCAGAGCGGCGCCAACGGCACCACCAGCGCGCAGGTGCGCCTGTTCCAGCGCACGGGCTCGCTGAGCGCTCCTGCGCTGCCGTCGAGCACGCTCACCTACACCTTCGCATCGGGCGGGCTCAGCGGCTCGCTTGGGAGCTGGACGACGACGATTCCGAGTTCCGGCGGGAAGTACGTCTGGACGACCCAGGCCCTGGCCACTGGCAACGGCGCGACAGACACCATCGCCCCGGGCGAGTGGAGCGCGGCGTCGATTCAGTCGACCGATGGCGACCCTGGGACTGCAGGCTCAAGCGGCAACAGCGCGGTGCGGGCCTATGCCCTGTACACCGGCAATCCTGTCGTCAGCGGCTCGGCCATCGTGAAGGGCGGGACTGCGCTACCCGACACCACGAGCTGGAGCCCGACAGCGGCCTCGTCGTGGACCGCGACCACGCAGACGCCGGCCTCTGGCCAGTCGATGTTCCAAAGCGACGGTGTGTTCAACCCGGTCACGAATCAGACGACTTGGCAGGTGCCGTACCTGTCGAATTTCAAGGTTGGAAGCCTCAGCGCGCTTGCGGCTGACCTGGGTACGGTGAACGCCGGGAACATCACCGGCACGGCCAACATCTCGATTTCCGGCACCGCGACTTTCGGGGGCGCCAACGCTGCGCAGTCGATGCAAGGACCGGGCGGTCTTGTCAGCTACACGACGGCCGTACTCGCCGGATTCAGCGGTAGCGCTCAGGTCGGGCTTGCTGGCAAGTCAGCCGCCGCATCAGGGTTCGGGCTCTATGGCGAAAACACGTCATCGAGCGGACAAGGCGTTGTCGGTTACGGCACAGAGGGAGTTCTCGGCATCGGCCGCGGATCGTTCAGCGTCGGCGTTCGTGGCTTAGCCGGAACTTCAGGCAAGGGCGGCGTGTTTGTGGCCAACGGTGCCGGCGCGACTGGTGTCCAGATCATCGCCTCTGGCGGCGCGCTCGGGATCGATCTTGTTGGCTCGGCCACGCTCAGCGGGCAACTCACCAGCACGGCAGTCACCGGCTCAGCGCCGTTCGTCATTGCCAGCACCACGCTGGTCAGCAACCTGAACGCGGACTTGCTCAAGGGCAAGACCTGGGCCACGCCCGATCCGATCGGCTCGACAACGGCCGCAACTGGCGCCTTCACCACGCTGACCGCATCCGGCCGGCTCACGCTGACGGCTTCTGGCACGCCGCTTGTTCTGCCTTCGATCAGTTCATTCCCTGCCGCTGTTGTCGGCGGGGTTGTCGCGCATGCGTCGTTCGGCTTGTGCGTCAGCGATGGCGTCAACTGGTACGGCGCCTCGGCTCTCACCATTCGAGGTTGAAAGGGACCGCATGATGAATCGCATCCTTGCCGCAGCAGGAATCTTCCTCGCGCTGCTGTTCTCGTCGCTGCTAGTGGCGCACTTCGCAGCGGCCCAGCAGCCCAGCAAGTGCGGCGCCTACGCTGTGGGCAAGCGCGCGGATGGGTCTACGTGGGCCGGCGTTGCCTCGCGCATGTGGGTGGACCGCGAGGGATGGTGGCGCGTCTGTCAGCCGTGGTTGGAGGACGGCGATGACCCGGAGATGACTGAGGCGCAAGCCGCCGCATTGCGGCCCGAGAAGTGCCCAGACATGGAGCGGTGGGAAGAATGGGAAGGCCCCAATGGCGAGCAGTGCAGTTCGATGCCTCCGGGGGCATACACAGGCACGACGCACAAACTCTTTGCCGTCGAGGTTGGACGAGCGCGGCTCATAAAGGACGAGTGGGGGCCTGTGCAGGGCATGCTGCTGGTGCGGTGTATGCCGGGCAAGGTGTGGAAGCGCGACGGCGCTTGGTGCTCGCGGGTTGCGCCGTGACTAAGGACACCATCCTGCCGACGCCGACCACGTTGGACGCCGCGAAGGCAAGCACGGCCTGGTTCGGCGTTGCCCTGGGTAAGGCTGGGATCAACACGTGGTCCGACGTGGCCGCGATCTGCGCTGCGCTGTACACCTCGCTGCTGATCATCGGCTGGTGCTGGCGCGTGTTCGTGCGGTGGCGCGCTGGGCGGGCCCGGGAAGGGCGACTTGTGACCCGCCCTTTCAGGACAGCGGCGGCCTCATCGCGGTGGTGGACTGGCACACGGGGCGGCTCATCGAGCCGAAACCCATGACGCTGCTCGAAGAACTCCGAGCGGCGCTATCGCTCGCCAACGTCCAGGCGTTCCTGCGCGTCATCCGCGAGGGCGAATCGAGCCAGGACACGACCGCCTACTGGTGGCTGTACGGCTCGACCAAGGCCGCGCCGAAACTCGCCGACACGCTGGCAGATCACCCAAGGGTGAAGACCTTCGAGCAGTACGACGGGCAGTTCATCAAGAACGGCAAGATCGACTACACCACGGCGGCCGGGGCGTACCAGATCACCGCGACCACATGGGATACGGTGGTGCAGCCGGCGCTCAAACTGCCGGACTTCACGCCCGAGTCGCAGGACTTGGCCGCGGTGTACCTGCTCAAGTACCGCAAGGCGCTGGACGACGTGATGGCCGGGCGCTTTGCTGCCGCGTGCGCGAAGCTCACGAGCGAGTGGGCGTCCATGCCTGGGGCCTCGCACGGCGACCAGCCATCCGTCGCAATGGCGCATGCCCTGGCGGTCTATGCGCAGTACGGGGGCACAACTCCCCCCAAACCGGATTCAACTCCCCCCACACTGGCATCCAGTCAAGCAATCCCCGCTGGCGAGGCCAGCGCACCGGAGCAAACCATGTCCTTCGCCGACGTCATCAACAACCCGGCCACCAAGGTGCTGCTCGGGCTCATCAACCCGGTACTGGCCGCCGTGCCCGAGGTCGCCAAGATCTTCATGGACAAGGACGGCACCACGGTTCCCGAGCGCAACGTCGCGGCGGTGGTGAAGATCGCCGACGTGGCCACCAAGGCGCTGGCGGATGCTGGCAAGCCCGCGGGCAACATGCAGCAGGTGGTCGAGACGTTGGCCAGCGATCCAGAGGCGAAGCAGATCGTTCGGGCGGCGGTGATCGATCAGTGCATGTATCTGGTCGAGGCTGGCGGCGGCGGCATCGAGGGCGCCCGCAAGGCCGATCTGGCCATCAGCGGCGGCGACATCAAGCACAGCCCGAGTTTCTGGGTGACGATGGCCCTGCTGCCGCTGGTGTACATGATCGTCGGCAGCGTCGTCGGGTGGTGGGGTAAGGAGTGGCCCAGCGACGTGCGCGCGGCCATCGCTACGGCCATCGTTTCCCTGATCGTCGGCGGCGCGGCCGGCTACTACTGGGGCCAGACAACCTCGCGCAATCGGACGCCGGCACCATGAAGCGCACCGCCAAAGTCGAGTTCTTCCAGACCTGCGAAGGTGGCTTTTGGTACTGGCACCTCCGGGCTGCCAACGGCCGCATCATTTGCCAAGGCGAGGGCCACACTTCGCTGCGTGACGCGCGCCGCGCCTGGGCTGGGGTGAAGCGTGCAGCGGCCACCGCCCGAACCCCCGGCTGAGATCCCCAAGCCCGGCGACCTGCTGGGCTGGGTGATCCGCTTCGGCCCTCACCTTGAGCACGCCGCGTTCGTGCGCGCGGAGGATGGCGAGACATCGGCGCTACTGCGAGCCTCGCACTTTGAGCGAGGCGTCATCCTGCGGGCTGTGGTGGGGTGATGGAGCGAGTCAGCGGAGTCGAACCGCCCCGGCCTATGTGCGCGCTTTCTAGCTAGTGCGCGCGGCCTGTGCCAACACTCGCTTGGTGATGTGCTTCAGGTCGGGGGAGGGAACCTCTACCAACCCATCCACTTGGCGGTGAAACCTTGAGTTTATTGGAATCGCTCACCGCAACCAAGGGCCCCGCCAGTCTGGCGGGCGGGTGGCTCAGGGGGTGAGCTTGCGTGGGAATCATCGGCCTACAGCCCGCGCCGATGCGTGGTCATCATCGGCGCGAAAATTCCCGCGCGTCGGCCGGAAAGCCGCGCCAACGCTAGAGCGAACCGGTGGACTCTTAATCCGTTGGTCGGGAGTTCGAATCTCCCAGGGCCTACCAAACAAATCAAGCACTTGCGAGCGCATCACTGGATGCCTTCGCAGTGCTTGATTCCCACGAAATTCCCGCCGCGGGAATACTCGGCCGCTCACAGCGCCTTTCGCCGAGCCGCTTTCGCCCGGTCGTACACCTTGGCCGTGGTCGATGGCGAGGCATGCAGGTCGGGCAGTGCGCCGGTCTGCGCCTTGTGCAACGTGGTGTAGTGCGCCCGCAGATCGTGGAAGCGGAACCGGGTGGCCACCACCTCGGCGGCCACGGCCTCGCGCATCAGCTTGCCCCACATCGCGGCGAAGCCTGCGGCTGTGTACGGGTTGCCGGCGCGGTTCGGGAACACGGCGCCAAGCGTTGCGTTCTTCGCCACCGCCTGCAGCCTCGCGCGCAGGTCAGCCAGCGCCGGGCTCGACTCGATGCGCTCGCGCTTCTCGACGCCCTTGCGCTGCTTGGCGCGGCTCATGCGCACCTCATCGGCTGACCACTGCGGCCAGTGCAGCGACAGGAACTCGGCCTGCCGAGCCCCCACCAGCGCAGCGAACTCGGCCGCCATCATGATGATGGCCCACTGCCCACCCTTGGCCGTGCCGTGCTTCAGCAGCGCGTTCAGGTCGGACTGCTCCGGCGCCAGGTTGCGCGCGTGCTCGGTGTTCCTGCGCACCAGGCCGCCGCGGCACGGGTTGTGTTCGGCCTCGCCGCGCGAGATGGCGAAGCCGATCAGGTTGGCCAGCAGGCTGACCTCGCGGTTCGCCCGCTTTGGCGCGCTGGCGCGTTCCACGCGCAGGTATCGATGCACGTCCGGCGCCGTGATATCCGCCGCGTGCGTGTCGCCGAAGACCCTCAGGACGTGAACGCTGTAGTCGGTGTAGTCGGCCTGGGTGCGCGGCTTCAGGCCATCCCACAGCGGTGATTCCCGATACTGCTGCCACAGCCGCGTGATCGTGCCGGCGTCGCTGTGCTCTCCGAGCATGTCGAGCACTTTGCGGATGGCCGCATCGCGATCGGTGCCCAGCGCCAGCGGCTTGCCGCTGATCGGGTGATAGCGGTAAGTGATGGTCTTGCCGTCGGCCCACGGCCGCGCTTCCATGCGGGGAAGCAGGCCCTTGGTGCTGGCGCGGTCGCGCGGTCGGTTCATGCTGGGATGCTCCACCTCGGCCCGCTGGCCGGGCGCGCATTCTGCGCCTGCGCGCGCTCCCAGTCGGATCGACGCACCAGCGGGCGGCCGTTGGGCTTGCGCGCCACCGGCACCTTCATCACGTCGCGCAGGTATCGCACCTTAGCCGCGCCTTGCTTCAAGCCGGCGCAGATGGTGTCGATTTCCTCGTCCGTGAGGCAGGCTGTCAGCATCTCTCTCGCCTCAGTCGTCCATCACCCGAGCCTGCGGCAGCGAGTCAGCCAGTGCGTGCAGTACCGACTTGAACGCTCCTGCCGCCACCACTTCGCCCGTGTCTGTGCGCCGCGCTCGCCACTTCAGAAGGTGGCCTCGACACGGCTCGATCACCAGCTCGTAGCCGCCGACTCGCGAGAGATCGAAAGCGATCGGCTCGCGCGGATCGCAGTCGGTACGGACCGGTATCCCAGCAGCCGCAGCAGCCGCGCGCTTCGCTTCTGCTCGCGCGTCTCGCTGGGCTGGGCTCATGTATCTGTAGCGGCGCATGCTCAAAAGTTGGGCAGTTTTTCGGGCGATGTTGTCGATAACACGTTCGGCTTCAGGGCGCAGGGTGAGCCGCCCGGAATGCCTCGGCCTCGGCGGTTTCCTTGTCCCACAGTGCTTGCGCGCCGCCGAGCGCCGTGGCTTCCTCCATGTCCGGCAGGTGCCCCGGGCCTTCCAGGGTGTTGGCGATCCACTGCATTCCCACGTCCAAGCCTTCGAGCTTCGCGGCCACCACGGCGGCGCGCATGGCGATCACCTGGCTCTGCACGATGTCGCCGAACGTGATGGCCCGGCGCTCGCTCTTGTTGGCTTCACGGTGCAGCCGCGCCACCTCGCTGCGGATGCGCGGCACGTCCAGCTTCGTGCCTTCCAGCACGTCGAAGATGAACTTCCAGTCGTCTTGCGTCAGCGGCTGGTGAATCTTGGTCACGTTGTCAGTCATCGTCTGTCCTTTGCTTCGTTCAACATCGGGCCTAACACTTCGTTCCAGCCGACCTACGGCGGCTGAACTCGGGCGTTAGCCGGCAGCCTCACTTGTGGCTTCGCTCGCACGCGAAGATCGGAAAGCCAAACCTGCGTCGCAGGTCGTCTGGCCACACGTCCAGGTCTTCGGCCATGAGGCTTCGACCGCGCTCGTACAGCGCTTGCTTGCGCACGGCGTTGCCTTGCGGACAACCTTCTTCTCCGCCCCAGATCGCATCCGCTTCGGTCTGGCGGGACTCGTGGTGATCCATCAGGAGCAACAGCACTGCGGGATGCCCGCGCAGCGCCAGTAGCTCGTCGTTTGTAAACTGAAAGTGTTCCTCTGCCGTGGCTCGTTCGTCAGACATCTCGTTTCTCCATCACGCCCCGCTGCGCGAGGCTTGCCAACACACACGGCCAGCGCTGCGCGCTCGCCTTGCTCTTCTCCAGCTCGGGTCATCGCTTCTGGGCCAGCCGGCTAACCCGCCCATCGAGCTGACCCACGCCGGCAGGCGGCTGTGGTGCGTTTGGTTGTTTCGGTTCGGCCGGCATGGTCAGCTCATGTGCACGTTAGGCGTCTTCAGGTACTCGGCCCGCCCGTTCCACATCGAGCGTGCGCGGGCAATCGTCGGCGCTGCGCCCATCTCGCCGTACACGCTCGGCCCATCGGCGCCGCAGTGCGTGCAGTGGATGTGCGCGATGTGGCCAGCATCGAACGTGTCCCACAGCTCAATCAGCCGCTCTTCGCCATCGGTCAGGCAGAACGGGCAGGGTTTCAGCGGGTTCATTCGTCGTCCGTCCAGTAGCTCAGGTTCTCTGCTACCGCGTCTTCCGGTGTGGTGGTCAGCCAGTCGGGATATGCGTCGCCGTCTTGTTCGGGCCACGCCTCAATCTCTCCCTCGGCCACAAGCTCGCTGCAGTTTGTGAGGCGAACCATCTCGCTCAAGAAGCGGCGGCGCCACTCGGCGCGCGGTATGCCGTGCTCAGGCAGCGTCAGCATCTGCCGCATCTCGTCCCACTTCGCTTCCATGCTCACTCCTTTTCGCTTCGGCTACAGCCGCCCAACAGATCGGTCGAGGCGAGTGCCAACGGCCGGCTGCCGTGGCGCGCTTCGGTCATGCCGTGCAGCCGTTGTCACCGCCTCACCTCTGCGTTATACGGCCATGCGGCATTGCCGCTGCTCGTTCTCGATGCGCTCGCACGCGATGTCGAAATACTTGCGCTCGCGTTCAATGCCAATGAAGTGCAAGCCAAGATCATCGGCAACAACGCCAACGGTTCCACTACCCATGTAAGGATCAATCACGGACTCGCCGGGCTGCGCGTGCATGATTAAGCAGTTCTCTACCAGTCGCGGAGGGAACGCGCAGACGTGGCCGGTTCCGCTGGTGTCGGCCGGGATGCGCCAAACGTCTGTCATGCCAAGTGACTTCTGAATGCGGCGCGGCTTTTCAATCTGATAGATCAATTCGTGGCCTTGCTGGAATCGTCCGGTTGGGGTTGATCCGCCGCAACGATCCCAAATGATTTCGCACCAAATCGGAAAGTCGGAAAGCCAATGCAGCGGGTGATAAACCTTGCAAGCCGGCGCGGCCTTGTTGCGGGCGTGCCATGCGTACCGGATGCGGTGGTTGTAGAACACGCTGTCCGTGCAGACGCGCAGCAGATCGGCCACAACGCGCTTCTGTTCCGCTTGATACTCCGCCTCGCCCATGTCGTCGTCGTACCACTCGGCGTACTTCGCAGACATGGCCGCGTTCGCTGCCGTCGCTGCGTTCGGGCTGGTGTGGTGTTCTTTGTGCAGGTTGTACGGCGGGCTGGTGACGCACCAGTTCACGGAGTCTGCGGCCATGCCAGCCAGAATCTCCCGGCAGTCGCCGTGCCAGAGTTCCGCGTTCCCGATTGTCACTTTCTCTGCCATTGGGTTTCCTTGTGGCCGTATAACAATTCGCTCAACCCGACGCCGCATCGGGGTAGCCTCGTATGTGACGCGCCAAGACGGCGGCGCGGGTTAGCTCAACCGTTAGGCGCTCGCGGCGCTCGCGGCAGTTTTGCGTCGGCAGCGTTCAGTGTGTCCGCCACCCACTGCGCAAATCGAATGCGATCTTCATCGGTGAAGTCGCCTGTGATCTTCAGCATGGCGTCGAAGATGAAGTCGCCGTCGTCAAGCCATCGGCCGTTGTCGCGAACGGTGAAGCGCGGCTTGCCGTCCGGGAGGCGCTGGTCGCTGGCAAGGCCCGCATAGCGCGCTTCGGCACCAGCGCCTAACTGTTCGCTCGAGCGGACCTCGCCCGGCGCTGTGTCTTTGGTGTGTTCCATGTCTTTCCTTTCGCCGGGGCGCGTCCGCTCAGCTCAAACGTTGGGCGTCTTCAGGTTCTCCACCGCCCAGGCCCGCATGCGCTGCCAGCGCTCCGCCGGGTGGTTGTCGTTGTGCACGCTCACCTCGCGCGTGTGGCGCCCCCATTCTGGGTAGTAAGGGCGCACCGGGCCGCACAGTTCCACCGTCACCCACTTGTGCGTGTCCACCGCGTACTCGTCGTTTAAGTACATGATCTCGGCCGCCATCGCAGGCGCGATTCCGAAGCGCTGACCCACAAGGTCGCGGTCACACTCGTAGTCGTCGCCCAGGTCGTCCATCTTCGTGCCGCGCCTCGTGCCCAGCACGCCTAGCGTGCAAAACTCGCCTTCGGGCGTGGCAAAGCTGCCCGGGTACAGGCGCTTGTCTTCCATTGCGTCCAGCGCTTGCACCAGCTCGCGCAACAGGGCCTGCCCGCGCTTTCCTTCAAGCGCCCGCTTCACGGCCTGCCGCCAGCGCCCATGCGCCAGCGGGTCGTCGTTGTCGTCTGTGTAGCCACTCCTACTCATCGCACTTCACCTTTCTTTGCTTCTTCCGCCGGCCGCCCAACACGCTACTCAAGCGGACACCTGACGGCGCCGCTTAGCAGCACGTTAGGCCTCAAAGCGCCTTGTGGCAGCGCCCGCAGTAGCTGACACCGTCCACTTCAAACGGCGCGTCGTCGTTCTCGCTGTGCAAGTTGCCGCCGTGGTGCGGCGCCTTCGCGCAATTGACGCCGTGCCGTTGTTCAGCGCGTGGCCCCAAGGTCAGTACTCTGCGCACTTCCTCGGCCACAAAGCGGCCGGACCATGCCTTGCCCCTCTCGCCAGCGTCGATTCGGTTGTTCTTGTCCACCATGCCAAGCACGAACAGCGCATCGCCCAAGCTGGCGCGAAGTCGTTCAATCTCTGCAACCGGGTCGCCTTCCTCCTCCAGGCCCAGCGCGGCCAGCACTCGGCAGTAGTTGTTGGCGTCTTCCTGTGTCACTTCAACCATTTTGGTCATCGTCTGTCCTCTCGCTCCGGCACCAGGCCTAACTGGTCGTTCGAGCCGAGTGCCCCCGGCGTGGCTTCAGCGGTCATCATTCCTCCGTGGCCGGGGTCACCGGCTCAACTCCAACGTTGGGCTGCAAATTCGGGCCACAGCGGAACGCCAGCACCCAAACCCACGGGTTCGCGCTCCACGATCCCGGGCCGTTGATCTGCTCCCACAAGTCGGCGTAGGCGCTGGCGGCCGGGCGAAAGCTGAAGCCGCTGAACGCTTCCATCAGCCGGCCGCTACAGCCCGGCTCCCACTTCGGCGTCACGCCCTCGGCCAGCGCGTCAGCCTCGCTGATGTCCTTCAGCCGCTCGACGCGCACGCCGGTGATCTCCAGCGTGATGCGACTGGCGAAGCGCGGCATGAACATGCCCGGGCGCAGATTGCCGAAGCCTGGCTGGTGCGGCGCGTCAGCCTCGTACCAGAACCGATAGGCGGCATCGAGGTCGCGCGGCGGCAGTGCATCGGCCTCACGCACCGTGCGCCATGCCTCGCGCACCCATAGACGATCGCCAACAACCCAGGGGGCGCCGATGCAATCGCCGGTCCTGGTGTGCCAGATGGCCGCATGCTCGGGGATCGCTTCTCCGCGCTTGGTGCGCCCGCCGTTGGGGCCGCCGTACGTTGTCGGCTCCCACTTTCCAAGCGGGTTCTGGTGCGGCAGTTTGACGATGCGCCTGGTTTGCGACTTCGTCCCGGCGACGATCGCGCGGACCATCTCGCCTTTGAAAGGGATGGGGCGCACGCGCGGCGGAAGGGACGGGGTGGTCATTCCTGCGTCGCCGCCAGCGCTTCTTCCGGCGTGTCGCCCTCGCCGTCTTCGATGCGCAGCGTCCAGCCCTCGAACTTCGGCGTCAGCTTCACCGACTCGATGCCGGCCGAGCGCAGCAGCGGCGTCGCGGGCTCGACGCCGGGCAGCTGATCCTGATCGTCGACGGCCGTGTACAGCGCGTCGCGCAGGCCCGGCTGCAGCGCGTCGAGCAGCGTGTTCGGGCCGGTGATCGACAGGCCGAGGCTGACGGCCGACACGTCGTCTTCGCCGTGCTTCTCGGTGCGAGGCGTCAGGGTCTTCAGCGTCGCGGCGGTTTGAGGGGTGATCTCGAACATGCGGGGGCTCCGTGGTGGTGAAGTGGGGTCAATACGGCATGTCGTCGTCGTCGTCCGCGGTCGCCGCAGGCGCTTCCAGCGCCGGCAGCTGGTACGCCGACACGGGCCGCGCCTGCAGCCCCTTGGCCAGGCGCCGCGCCACGTCCTCGCTGGTGGGTGTCATGCCGTAGATCGCGCCTTGCGTGAAGAAGCGCGTGTAGGCCGGCACGTCGTCTACGGCGGGCACGTCGATGCGGATGAAGTGACAGCCGCCGATGGTCTGCTCGCTGAGCCGGCCGGCAAGGCGCTGGTGGCCGAACAGCTCCAGCAGGCCCCAGGACTCGAACTGTTCGGTTTTGGTGTCGTTGTTCACTGTGTGCTCGCTCCGTGGTGGTGGTCAGGTGGTCGGCAGTTGCTGCTGCTCGGCGTGGATGGACTCGACCTGCACGCCCTTGGCGGTCAGCGCGAGCACATCGTCGACCGTGGCCACGCGCACTTCGTAGGCCTGCTGTGCGACATGCCGCAGCGCGTTGGCCTGATGCGTGGCGCGCACGAGGCGCCGCCGCACCGGGTTGGCCTCGCTGTCCGCGCGCTTCTCGGCCACCAGGTAGACGCGGGTCGTTGACTTGGCCATCACTCACCACCCGCCAGCTTGTCGTCCTGCTCCTGCCACACGGCCAGCAGGCGGGTGCGCGCATCGGCGTCCTGCAGCTCGCGCAGGTCGTCGGCCATCAGCGCCAGCGTCTCGCGGCTGGTGCAGGCGCGCAGCTTGGCGGCGTAGGCGGCTTCGTCGAACGTGGTGGCTGGCGGCGGTGGCGGCGCCTTGACCTTGCCGCCGTTCTTCGCCGCTGCAGCCTGGCGCACCGCGTCAAGGCTGGCGGTCTTGCCCTCGGCCGCCGCGATGCGCTGATCCATCACGTCGCGCCAGGTCGCCTCGCCGTCGCGGATCGCCGCGTACAGAGCGCGCAGGTCGGTCATCTCCTTCGGCGCGATCGTCGCCGCGTCGTGTCCGAGGTACTCCTTCAGCTGCTCGGCGCGCACGCCCAGGCCGTTGAAGGCGTCGAACAACTTGCGCTTTGCCGCGTCCGGGTCTTCCGCGTCGGCGTTGGCCTGCGTGACCAGCACCTGCTCCATGCACTCGTCGACGATGTCGCCGGGGATCAGGCGCAGGCCCTGCGTGCGAATCGCCTTGCTGATGAGCGCCTGCTGCTTGTTGATGATGTCGTCGTCGGTGGCCTCGAGGATGTAGACCGTGTCGCCGTAGCTGTTCGTGCGCGTGCTGATGACGGTGTCGCCGTCCTTCTTCTTCCGCCGCTCGATCGTCTTGGCGATCGTGATGTCCTGGCTGTAGGGCACGTTGGCCTCCAGGTCCGTGACCATCACGCGCACGATGCGCTTCTCGCGGTCGTCATAGACGGTCATCGTCTCGACGGTGACGTTGCCCATGTTGCGCACCGCGGCCTCGGCGAAACGGATCGACGGGCCGGCGGGCCACTTGCTGCGGTCCTGGCCGATCGGCTTGACGTAGCGCGCCACGGCCGCGAACGACGGACGGGCGCACTCCTTCAGCATCTTCTCGCGCACCACGTCCATGTCGCGCGGCCGGCGGATGGCCATGATGTAGCGGGCCTCGACCAGCGCCTTGGCCTGGGCGGCGACGGCGGTCGATGCGGTGTCCTGTGCGGCGAGCTCGGTGGCGAACTCGTTGCGGGCGACAAGCTGGTTCATGCTGTTGCTTCCTCGGTGAACCGCGCCCAGCGCGGCAGGTTGATCAACGAAATCTGCGATCCGTAGCCCGGCCAGACACCGGTGCGCTTGCACTCGGCGTAGAGGTTCAGCAGCCGGCGGTTCTCGGCGCGCGCCCGGTCAAGCACGTCGTCGCCGAGCATGTAGGCGGCAGCCGCGTGCGGCCAGGCCGACTCGACGGCGGCGAAGACGAAGCCGTGCACGGTCTTGCCGGTTGCCTTCTCGTAGCCGTCGGCGTACCAAGCGGCTTGCAAGTGGTACGCGAAGTTCCAGATGGCCTTCGAGAAGCCCTCGGGGCTGGCGTCGACGCACGTCTTGCCGTCGACGATCACCACGCCGTCGCCGGCCGGGCTCACCCAGTCGGGCCGGCACTTGCACAGCTCGCCGGTCGTCTCGTCGATCCAGAAGGCCGACGACTCGCCGACGCCATCGGCCAGCAGGGAGGCAATCTCGGGAAGCGCCAGCAAGGCCTCTCTCTGGCCCTTGGCGGCGTTCATCTGCTCGGCGGTGATGATCTCCATCCCGGCCACCGTCGCGGCCCACGCCTTGCCCTCTTTCGTGCGCATGTCCAGGCCGTCGGGCCGCACCACGTAGCGGTCGTGGAACGACGCCGGCTCAAAGATGGCGCAGTGCACCATCGTGCCGTTCTTCAGCGCGGGCGTGGGCTCGCCCGGCTCCGGCCGGTTCGGGTCCAGCTGCAGGCCGTAGAAGTGCGCCGGGCTCTGCTTCATGCGCTTGAGGCCGCCGGCCGACATGGCGTGGATCGAGTGGTACACCTCGGCCGGCAGATCGCGGACCTCGCCGAGCAGGATCTTGTCCGGCGCGTTCATCGCATCGCCACCATCGCAGCGGCCCCGATCGCCAGCGCCGCCAGGAAGAAGATGACGCCCCACACGAAAGAGCCAGCGCCCTCGTCGCCGCCGCGCTGCGCATCGGCGCCCAGATCGGTCGCAGCCTCGGCCGCGCGGCGGTACTCGGCCTTGCTCGGCCCAAGGTCGCCGTGGTCGGTCGGCACGGTGTCCGGCTGGTCTTCGACGTAGCGGGGGTTCATCGAGCCATCTCCATCTGCATGCCGGCCCGCAGCCTGCGCGAGTCGGCCTCGATCTCGAGCAACCGGCACTCGCGCTGTGCGATCCGGCTGCGGAATGCGCGCAGCTGCAGGCTGTCGATCAGCCCATCCGCCGCGCACGCGTTCAGGTAACCGACGTCGCCCTCGATGCACCACAGCAGCCAGCGGCGGTGCAGCCAGTGCTGGAGCAGGCGCAGGCGGGTCATTGCGCAAGCTCCGACAAGAGCCGCTCGACGTTCATCTGCGCGTTGAACAGCGCGTCAGCCGTCGCGGCCGACAGTTCAGGCGTGTCGGCCTGATCGGCAAGCCGCTCGGCCTGCACGAGGTTGGAGATCGCGCGCCGCAGCAGCGCGACACGCGCCACGCGCTCGTCAGTCGCACGACGCGACAGCTGAGCCTCGGCCGCCATCTGGCTGTAGTGCTGGAGGGCCTGGGCGCTCCATGCCGCCACCCCGCTCTCGTCGTCAGCCGCCAGCAGCCGGCCCGGGCAGCGGGCCTCCCACTCGCTCGTGACCTTGCCGGCGGCCATGCACGAGGCATACAGGCTGTCGGCGAAGCTGTCGACGTCGGACAGCGCGGCTTCGGCGGCGTACTCGAGGTACGGGGCGGGGATCGGGGCGGCTGCGGGCATTTGGCTCTCCGTTGGCATGGAGAGCAGTATCGGACAACCGGTTTAGATTGTCAACGGGCAACCGATATTTTAGAGCGCAGCCCGCCCGCAGCGATGAAACCTCACATCGCTAGGTCCTCTACGGAGCGCACTCGTCGCCGGAAACGGGCTTTACCGCGGCGTCGATCGCGTCGAATGAGCGCAGCGCCAGTTGAAGGTTCTGCTGCATCTCCTGCACAGCTCCGCGCTCCAACGTCAGATAGCCCTTGCTTCCGGTCAGGCGCACGATCACCGATTGGCTTGTGGCGGCCTTTCGAATTCCTGCGAGCTCGGTCGATCGCCGCTGGGAAATGGGCACGTTGCCGTTCTCGAAGACGTACCCTGACCCGTTGTCGCGCTCGGCTTCGAACTCTCGTTCGAAAGCAATCTCGCCATCGACGAGGATCGACACCTTATTCATGAAGAGCCACCCGTCCTTGCGAGCAAAGCCCGGCGCGAGGAACAGCGTTGGCGTGGAGCAATCAGCCAACGCGAGGTACGTGTCGACCCGCGGCTCAAGCGTTTCGCGCAAGCTCCTCTTTACCTCCGGCGGATGGAAGTGACGGAGTTTCCTGAACGCGTCACGCTTCCCCACAAGTCGTGCCTTGCACGGCTCGGCGCCGTCGAAACAGGCTTCAAAGCGTGTAACTCCGTCGGCGTCCACCTTGGCCCCACGCTCCACGTATGCGCTGGCGCGCGCCGCATCCCATGGGCCGCGCTGAACCAGCGCCTTGCCCTGCGCGGGCCTTGATGCGCTGGAGGCTGCCGCTGGCGCGACAGGTGCTGACGCCGCCTGGCCGACCGCTTCCGGGCGCGGCCCGCACGCAGACAACGACACCGCCGAAAGAGAACCGATAGAGACTGACCGATAGACAAAAGCCCGGTTAACCGATATCGTGCGGGCAATATGGACCCAATCGACTGGCCGCACATCATTCGCTCGCTCGTGGCCGGCGGGCTGACCCAGCCGCAAATCGCGGTGGCCTGCCAGTGCGGACAGTCGACCGTCAGCGACATGCTGAACGGCAAGACGACCGACCCGCGGACCAGTCTCGGCCGCCGACTGCTCGGGCTCGCGAAGCATCGCGGGATCGAGGTGCCGGATCTGGTGCCCGAGCTCGTCACCGCCGAGCACCCGGCGCCGCAGGAGGCTGCTCGTGCAACTGCCTGACGACGCCACCGCTGCGCGGCAGCAGATCGCGGACGAACTGGCCGCGCTGAACGTGTGGTCGACAGCCGTGTACCGCGAAGCAGGGGTCTTCAACCCGGTTCAAAAACTGCGACCGGAGTTGAAGACCGAGGCGGGGCAGGTCGAGTTGCCACTGAGCCGCGAGCCGTCGCGCGTGGCGGTGCCGATCGAGCTGGTGCGTACGAAGCGCACGGCCGCCGCTGCGTTCACGCTGGCGTGCGATGCCTCGGGCCTCGACGACAAAGAGGACTTCTCGAACATCAAGAAGGGCAAGGCGACGCTGCAGGCCGACCTCGTGTCGAAGTTCTGCGACGTCGTGGGCAACACGATCTACCTCGAGTGGTCCGCGTATCAGGTGGGCTGCACGCTGGTGGTGATCAAGTCCGCCGCCGAGCGGCGGGCTGAGGCCGCCGAGTCGCGCGCCGACGAGTTGCAGCGCAAGCTGGACTTCGCGAGTGAGTTGCTGCGGGGGCGCGCCTGATGCCGCACGCTCACGGAACCCACCTTGGCGGCGTGCGCACGCTGGAGGAACTGCGTCTGCGCTGCGTCTGCCGGCCTGGCAGCGACTGCTGGGAGTTCCGCGACGCGCGCGGCCGAGTACCCGACCCGCGCAAGGCGACGCCACAGATCTGGCTTGTTGCTGCCCGCAAGAGGGTGCCCGTGACTGTCGCTGCGTGGACGCTTGCCGGCCGCGACAGGCCCGAGCAAGGCCTGCGCATCGGCAGGACGTGTGACAGCCGCCACTGTGCGAACCCGGCGCACCTGGCCGCGATGACGCAGCAGCAGATCGTCGAGCTCGCCATGCGCCGCGGCTCTTTCGACACCGAGCCGCGAAAACGCGCGATCGCCGCGATGCAGTTCGCCAGGACCAAGGTCCCCCGGTGGGCGCACGACATGGTGCGCGACAGGTCGAAGACCGCGAAGGAGTGGGCGGCGCACTGGGGGTGCAGCCGCAGTGCGATCAATGCGATTCGGTCTCGCGGCGGGGCCGGTGGCGCTGGGAGGGCTGCGGCTTGACCGACCCGCTGGACGGCCATGTATGAGGCGCCGCACGCCTACCGACGCACCGACGGTGGCGGGGCGCAGATGACGGCTCGCGATGACGGGCCTTGGCACGCCGACGAGGGCGCCCATCCGGAGCGTTTGCGCGTGCCTCCGCACAACGTCGAGGCCGAGCAGTCGGTGATAGGCAGTCTGCTGGTCGACAACAAGGCATTGGGCGACATCTCCGACGTACTGGCCGCGTCCGACTTCTACCGCCACGAGCACCGGCTGATGTTCGGCGCGATCAAGGCCGCCATCGACGCTGGACAGCCGGCAGATCCAATCACGCTGTACGAGCGACTGGAAGCCGACGGAAAGGCTGCTGACGTAGGCGGCCTGCAGGCGCTCGAAGCACTCGGTATGTGCGTGCCATCAGCCCGGCACATCCGCCGGTACGCTGAGATCGTGCGTGAGCGGGCGATACGCCGCAAACTGATCGCCACCAGCGACGAGATCGCCACTGCAGCGTTCAACCCGCAAGGGCGCGAGGTTGCGGCGCTGCTTGGCGAGGCCGAAGAGCGGCTGGCCGAAATCGCCCGCGAGCAGCACCGCAAGCTGCCGGGCACCAAGATCCCGCTGATGCGCCTGGACGCGCTGCAGCAGGCCTCCGATGCTGTGCGGTGGCAGATCAAGCACATCATCCCGGCCGAGTCGATCGGCATGCTGTTTGGCGGCTCAGGCACGTTCAAGAGCTTCATCGCCCTGGACTGCGCGCTGCACGTCGCGCACGGGCTGCCCTGGATGGGTCGGCGCACGAACAGGGGGCCGGTGCTGTACATCGCAGCCGAGGGTGGTGCAGGCCTGTGGGGGCGCATCGATGCCTGGCACCGCGCTCGCCGGCTGCGCTGGCAGGCCGCTGAAATCTTCGTCGTGCCGGCCGCCGTCGATCTGACGGCTGACGCTTGGCGGGTGGTCGATGCCGCCCAGGCTGTCGGCGTCACGCCGGCCATGGTGGTGGTCGACACGCTGTCGCAGACCTACGCGGGCGAAGAGAACAGCGCCAACGAGATGGCCGCCTACCTGCGCGAGTTGGGAGTGCGTTTTCGTCAACTGTGGCAAGCGGCCGTGCTGCTGATCCACCACACCGGCCACCAAGCGACAGAGCGGCCCCGCGGCAGCTCTGCAATCCGCTCCAACCTCGACTTCATGCTCGGCGTGTTCCGCGACGAGAAAGAGATGCTCGCCACTGTCACCTGCGCGAAGCAGAAAGACGGCGAACTGTTCTCGGATGCGACCTTCGCACTGCGCTCGATAGAGCTCGGAACGGACGCCGACGGCGACCGGATCACGTCCCTGGTCGCCAGCCATCTGACGCGCATCGAGGACGTCGCGGAGGCGATGCAGGCCGAGACCAAGGCCGGCCGCGGCGGGCGCACGCAGCTGCTGCTGAGCCTGCTGCAGAACGGAATGAGCGAGGCGAGCCTGCGAAAGGCCTTCTACGACGACTGCGGCATCACCGACGCCGAGGCCCGCAAGAAGGCCTATCAGCGCGCCAAGGCCTGGATCCAGCACGCCCAGCTGGCCGAATTCACGGGCGGCGTGGTCATCACACTGAAAGCGTAGGCATGAACATCGATCTCATCGTCGACAAGCACCACCTGTCGTTCGCCCGCGCCAGCGCATTGCTGGAAGCTGACCCGAGCGCCGGAACGCTTCGCTGGAGGCCTGCCAGTGGCCGGCACGGGCTTGCTGGCGCAACGCGTCCGGCCGAGCCATGCAACTACCGCAACGTCGTCATTGATGGCCGCGGCTACAAGGCTCACCGGCTGATGTGGCTGCTGTGCACCGGCGCTTGGCCTGAGTTCGTCGTCGACCACATCAACGGCGACCGCCACGACAACCGCCTGGCCAACCTGCGCGATGTCCCTCACGCTGAGAACCAGCGAAACCAGTCCTTCCACCGGTCCGGCGCGCGCAAGAGCGACTGGCGCAGCGCCACTCCGGCGACCACGAAGACCGTCCCGGCGGCGCGTGTGCTTCGCGTCATGGCCGAGGTCGAGGCCTGATAGCAAGGGGACACAAAATGATCGAAAAGGGACATTTCGCAGGGACACAATGCGGGACGCCTTCGCGCGCGCACGCCCTCCTTACGGAGGGATGTCCCCTTGTCCCCGGGGACACTTGGGACGACTCAAAGGGACACAGCGTCGGGACAGGGACATACCCGGCCCTTACGGCCGGGACGTCCCCATCCCGCAGGACCGCCGAGGTGTCCCGCCTCTTCGCCCTCGACCCAGGCACAACCGAGTCCGGCTGGGTGCTGCTCGAAGCCGGCCGAGTGCTCGACAGCGGCGTGGCCAACAACCACGACGTGCTGCGCTGGGTGAAGGCCGGGCAGGGTGCACAGATGCTCGCCATCGAGATGATCGCGAACATGGGCATGGCGGTTGGCCAGACGACGTTCGACACCGTGCGGTGGATCGGCCGGTTTCAGCAGGCGTGGAGCGAGCCCGAGGCGGTGCGCTTGGTGTTCCGCCGCGAGGTGAAGTCGTTCCTGTGCGGCAACCAGCGCGCGAAGGATCAGAACATCCGCCAGGCGCTGCTCGACATCTTCCCGGGCACCGGTGGCGGGGAGCGTCCGCAGATCGGCACCAAGGCCAAGCCCGGGCCGCTGTACGGCGTCAGCTCGCACGCGTGGTCGGCGCTGGCTGTGGCCATCACCATGGCCGGCACGCAGCGGCTGATGGGCGTGCTGCCGGCGATGCCGCAGATGGAGATGGCAGCGTGAGCGCCTTCCTGTGGACGATCCAGTGCTGGTTCGCGGTGCACATCGTGCTGTCGATCATCGGCATGGCCAAAGGGTCGATCGGCGAAGTGCCAGACACGGGCGTCGATCGCTCCGTGCGCGCGCTCTTCCTCGTCTGCGAGGTTGCCTCAGCACCGCCGACCCCATCAAGCTGCAGCCCAGCGCCGTGATCCCCAACGCCACCAGCCTC
>OFQZ01000224.1_pt1 | contig 22114 bp, 48 predicted proteins | sample 1543011 | NCBI WGS metagenome assembly OFQZ01 (sample SAMN07774216, study PRJEB24372) | wastewater metagenome | isolation source: Exp Tend NO 0WW | collected 2016-02 | reverse complement strand
CAAGGGGAACTATATACATGACTCCCTTTTCCACAGCTAAGCCTCATTTTCTTTCCTCGCCTTGGCCGCGCGCCGCTTACGCTTCTTCGCGGGCTTCGATTTGGGCTTGGGGCGATAGGCGAGAACCACGTCAGTTATCGCGTCGAGGGCTTTGGGCGGCTTGGGACGTTTCATGGCTTTGCTGCCGCGTGCTTTTCCCACGCACGATCAAGCAGGGCTTTGTCTTCTGGCGTTAAAGGCTCATCGCGTTCGGCCAAGTCCGAATCTTGTGCACGTATTTCGGACAACTCGGCCCGAAGCCGCTGATTGTCCTCACGCACGGCCTCCAAGAGATTGCGAAGCTGGATGGTATCCTCAGCACGGCGCGCGTAAATCAGTACCTGGTTAGCTAGGGCGCTGTTTGCCGATTCCAGCTTTTGAACCCTGGCGAGAGCTTTTTCGAGCGCATCGCGGGTGCCTTCCAGCATCTCAGCAAGGCTGTCATTGTTCGGGATAATCATAGGACACCTTTCATGATCGCAGGCAAATCCAAGCACCTGCATGTTTGTCGCACCGCAGTCTGAGCAATAGCGTCTCATCATTGGATCAGTCGAACTCCCTTGCTACAGCCTCTTGCGTCGCCTCGTATTCGGACAGCGATGGATAGGAGAAGAAATCCTGAACGAGGAAACCCATACGTTCCTCGGGCGCTATTTCTCGGTTGGCCTGCCACTGCTGCAGGAGGATGTCGGCCTGTTGCTGCGGGCTCATGGCTGCTGCTCCGCAGCCTTATCTAGAACCGCAATCCACCTTTGAATTGAGCCGTCCTTATCGAGGTCAGCTTCAAGCTGCTCAATAAGCATGTCGATGTAGGCGACATGCGCATCTCTATATTCCTCGAACGTCTTGGCCGCGTTGAGGGCTTCGCGGTGAACCATCAGAATGTCGATTGATCGCTGAGACATTGAAATTACTCCGCATGGGTTCGAATTTTGGTGCCATCGGGCGCACGCTTGAACAGCGGCGGCGTCTCGACAGCGGCGTTGATTGACCAGCCATTCCGAATGCGGCAAATAGCTGTTTCTCTGCGAACGCCGGCCCCGCCAGCGCGAGCGGCGTCGGCGACGGTCATTTGCGCGCCGCGATACTCGACAATGCGGCTAGTACGCTTGTTGTTGGCCTGCTCAAGACGGGTAGACCACCTAACGTTGGATGGTTCATAGTTTCCGTCATTATCGATGCGATCCAATGAGTGGGCGACACTGGGCCTTACGCCGACGTCTTGTATAAAAGCGACGAAGCTGTGCCGCCAACGAGCACAGACCTTGATGCCTCTTGCTCCGTAATTCAGGTAACCAGTAGTGCTCGGGGTTTCGCATCGACCAATCATGGCAGCCCAAATTTGATACTCTGGAGTAAGCGTTTTGCCGTGAGTTTTATTGTGGGGGATCATCGGTCGGCCATCTCGATTGCGCGCTTCCGATCGTTCTGCCAGTCGATGGCGTTCTGAGCGGAGTAGGGGGTGCGGTAGGAATCCGAGAGCATCCGGGCGCAGTTGATGAACTCGTCGGTAACATCGCGGTCAGAACCAATTTCGATGATGCTGGAGACACGGAAGCGGTTGCCGTCGATATCGCCCCATTCGCCAGCAGCGAGATCGCTGATCGTCGTCTCGCGGTTCATGTCGGCAAGATTGCGCTCGGCAACGTAGGGTTCGCGGTTGCCGCAGATAACGAGGAATAGTTCGGCCATCTTCTGCCCCTCAGGATCGGTGGTTGGTGTTAGGCGTGTAGGTCGGATACGCGCACGACGGAGCCGCCGAGCCTTTCGGCATCTCTGATCAATTCGCGGTAGGAGAGATTTTCCTGCACACGCTCGCGGTATTCAGCTTCGCGGACATGGATCAAAAGCGAGGTGCCGTCCGTGTAGACAATTTTGTGCAACTCGCGCAGACGATCAGCGCGCTTGGCATTGATGATCTCTCGGTGACAGACACGGCTTTGCGCCGACGTGTATCCGGTCCAGGTTCCTTCAAGGACGTATCTCGCCATCTTCATCTCCCCTCAGGATCGGTGAATGGTTTCAGTTGTAGTTTTCAGCTTCGATACGGCTGATGAAGAAATGAACGCCGTGCGAACACTCTTTCATCCAGTTTTCATCGAAGCTGTCGGGTGTGATGCGGCCGCCGACGCGGTATTCCGTCTGGCCGTCGTGGGTTGAAATACCGATCTCTGCGCCGATGACCTCAAGAACGTCCGCGTATTCAGCGCGACACTTGCGTCCGAAGGCGTGCGAGCGCTTCGCAGCCTCTGGAATGCGAAGCTTTACGATCACGCCGCGCCGACATTTCTTCCAGCCGATCAGATCGCCCTCGGGCAAGATGCGCGTCGTTGCGATAGCAAGCTCGGAGTTCTTGGCACCCGCGAGATTGGCACCCGCGAGATTGGCATCCGCGAGATTGGCACCCGCTTTAATCGCCCACTGCACTGCCAAGCCAAGCTTGATCGACGGAAGCGCATCTTCAGCGCACTCGATGCTCGCCGTGAATTGCACAGCGCCTGAGTATCTGTTTAGAACATCGAACTTGATGGTTTTTGTCTTGGCCGCCATTCCGGGCTCCCCTCAGGATCGGTGAATTCGTGTGAGTGTTAGGCGGCGGTTACTCAGCGGCTTCCCGCCGATCTTCATCATCGCGAAGAATGTCGCTCGTGACGCGGGTTTGCGCGTGCGCTACGGCGCGCTCGTAATCGCCGTGCATTTTTCCGAGGCCAAGGTTTTCGGCGAGGATGCCGCCAAGCAAGCCAACCATCGTTCTTGAACCAGACGACGCGGCTTTCGGGAGAGCGTTCACGTTGAACTTGCGAGCTTGCCAGTCAGGGGCCCACCCGTTCATACGAAACGGCTGGCTGGCGGCGTTCATCGCTCCGGATATTCCGCGCTTCTGACTTGGCCTTGCCATCTTGCTTCCCCTGTTTCCCGTCCCTCAGGATCGGTGAATTCGTGTGAGTGTTACTTGAGCTTCATCGCTTCGATTTGCTGTTGACGAAGCGGGAGAGGCCCGCTGCCGCCGTAGAAGGCTTCGCCGGCCACAGCAGGTCGGTGACGCAACTGCGCAACGTTTCCGCAATGCTCTCGTTGAGCAGGCATTCCTGTTCGTCGATTTCATCGAGATCGCCGTGATCCTTGATGTCGCGCGCGGCATCTTCGTGCTTGGCGGCGTCGGAATTCCACTTGCGGGCGACTTCTTCATGGAAGCTGCGAGCTACGGCGATGCAGAATGCCTCCGGGGTATCCGGATAGAGATATTCCGATCGAACGTGCTCAATGCTGAGATCGTGCATCCACTTCACAAGAACACGGGGATTGGCTTCGGTCGGGTCTTCAACACCAACCGTTACGCCGACTGCATGACGTCCCAACTCCGAGTTCCAAGTCTTCACGAATGCGCCGGGGGCGAACTTTTGCGCGGCGCTGGATACGTAGGGCTGCAGGTCGGTCATCTTTCCCATCTCCTCGCTGTCGGCTATGCCGTGTGCTGTGTGGTTGTGTTCACGCGGTGATTTCGATATTCTCCAGCGCCATCATGATCATCACGTAGCGACAGTTTGGTTCGTGCCACATCAGTTCTGGGGTTTTGGTGTGGCAGGTGCACGATCCAATGGCGGCGCCGATCAAGAGCTTCCTTGCAGCCTCCAGCGGGGTTGGCTCAAGAACGCAATCCAGACAATCATCACCCTTTACGGGGTTATCTGAATGGAGAGCGGCACCGCACTTTGCACAACTGAAGGTGTAACCAGATTCATCATCGCCGATGATCTTGCCGTCTCGGTCGTGGCCAGTTTCGCAATAAGGGTCCGGGTCGGTATCGCCCTGACAGATGAAGCAGGCCACCGGCTCGCCGGGCACGTTGACTTTGGCAACCGGGACCGCCTTGCGATCGCAGCAATCGCAATTCCCAATCATGTGTTCCTCACAGGTCAAAGTTCAGAACGAAGATGCCGAACCCGTCAGCGTCGGCGCCGAGTTCGATGGAGGCCAGTTCGCCAGCGTCGGTCAGGTTGATCTTGGTGATCTGGTTGGCGGCGTAACCCTTGGAGGCAGCGAGGGCGGCGGCTTCGGTCTGGATGGATGCGGTCATCTTGCTTCCCCTGTTTCCCGTCCCTCAGGATCGGTGAATTCGATGGGGAGAGTTCTATACCAATCCGGTACAGGGCGCAATAGGGTCGGGAAAATTATTTTAGCCAAACTGGTACAGTGGAAAACGGCAAAGTACCGCAATGGCTTATAGGGCGCCCAAGCCTAGCGACAGATGGCTGCGATGAGTTTCATGGCCTGCTCGACGACTTCCTGCGGTTGACCGCGAAGCAGTGCGTCGGCGCTCGGTTGCTTGGGATGACGGCGCAAATCCGTCACGTCTATGCCCAGAGCCTCAGCGATGGCTTCCTGTGCAGCCAAGTCTGGCTGGCGCTTTCGGGTCTCCCACCTGGAAATCGTTACGTGCGTCGTTTCTAGGCGGTCTGCGAGCTGCTGCTGCGTCAGCCCCATATGTACGCGCCATTCTGCGATGAACAGCCGGATAACCTTCTTGGGACCGATACGCGGGGGCATGTGGAAAATCTACTATACCAAAGAGGTTTAGTCATTCAGCCAAAGTGGTACAATTGTAAGGTTGTAGCTTGTACCGTCTTGGTTTAGTCTGGCGATATGGCTGAATTGCATCCGCTCAAGAAGTACCGCGCCGAGCGCGGCATCACGCAAGCCGAACTAGCCGGCGAGCTACGTGTGTGGCCGCTGACAGTTTCGAGGTGGGAACGGGGCGAGCGCACGCCGCGCCCAAAGGACGCGATGCGCATCGCTGTCCACACCGGCATCTCGGTTGGCGAATTGATCGAGGCGGGAGGCGGCGTTCTCCCTCATCGTGATTCGTGTTCCATCGGGGAACCCTCATGACCATTCTTCTCATCTGGCTCGGTATCCAAATCCCGCTCGGCATTCTCGTTGGCTCGTTCATCAGGGCGGGGCGGGCATGAACGAACTCCCAGACTACCGCGATCTAGGTCGCGGGTTTTTCATTCAATCGCTGATCGACCTTGCCACCATCCTCGCATGGGCTGGCGTCGGCGCGTTGCTTCTCATGGCGATCGGGTCGCCGTTCATGTTCGCGTTCCTACTGATCTACGGCGGTTAACTGAGCCTGCATGCGCAGGCGGTTCAAAATAAGAGCGCGGCGAAGAATGAATTACACGAACTCAAATTCCGCCTTGCCAAGCTGGAAGCAACTCTTAACGCGGGCGACGCGGAATTTCATAGCCCGGCGGTTGATTACGCTCGGGACATGCTGCGCCAACTTGGCCATCAGGATCGCACCATGGCTGGACGAGTGAGCGGCCACGATCACGGTTTCGATCCACCGAACGACTAACCACCCCCGCCAGATCATCACAACAGCGGGAAAGACAGAGGGGCAGGGATATGAGCCTGATGCAGGAAATGCGCGCCGAGCGTAAGGCGCGGTTGATACGCCTCGGAAGGCTGACACAGCAGGAAAAGTACAATCCGCCGCCGGCTCCCATCAAGCCGAAGGTCAAGCCGCTTGCGTGGTCCGAGGGCCTCGAAAACATGTGGTGCTACGACCTCGTGTCGCAGCGCCCGCAGTGCGGTGGACTTATCCAAGTCAAGGATATCCAGAGAGCCGTGGCCGAGCATTACGGCGTCAGGATGATTGACCTGCTTTCGCATCGCCGGACGGTCTCGGTATCACTGCCCCGTCATGTCGCGATGTATCTGGCGTCCAGACTAACGCGGCGTTCAGCGGCGGATATCGGACGGCGGTTCAATCGGCGGGATCATACCACAGTCCTCCACGCGATCAAAAAGATCGACGCCCTTTGCGAGACTGACAGCGCGTTATTCGGCGCCATCACACAGCTTCGGAGGCGCTTCATATGATTTCAATCATTGATGTCGGCCCATTCCAATGCCGCTGGATCGAGGGCGATGACGACCAGTGCTGCGGGAAGCAAACCGAGCGCGGATCGTGGTGCGAGGAACACCGGAAGATCGTGTTCAGGCCTATCGAACCCGCGAGAAGAAAGGTCGCAGCATGACAGACATTCCCAAGCAACTCCGGAAGATCCGACGCGAAATGGAAATGTCGCAGGATGCGGTCTGCGCTTGCATGGGGACAAGCGCGCCGGGATGGATTGCCAATCTGGAGAAGGGGAAAATTTCCCCGACGCTGGCGACGCTCACCAAGTGGGCCGACGCTCTTGGGCACGAGATAATTTTGAAGCCAAAAAACGCACCGTAACATTCCGAGGATTGTGCAACCAGCACGACTATTGCATTGCGTGGAGCAGAGGAAATTCTGAAATGGCAAGCATCAGGAAGATCATCAACAGGCGCAAGAAGGCACTGGCATCTGCCAATCCCAAGAAGCGCGATCGATTGCGATACGAGCTTAGGGTCGCCCAGGTAGCCGCCCAGCTTCGCAAGGAGTGCGCGGCATGAAACGCGACAAGGAATGCTTATCTCTGACCAAGGCACTCGACCTCCTTCTCCATCGCAGTGGCACGCGCATGATGATCATGCACTCCAGCGATGGAGACCATTTTTACATCGTCCCGGGTGGGCGGGTAGATCGCGCTGCCGCTCAGAAGATTTTGAAGCGCCCAGACATCATGGAGTTCGATGACGGACTGTTCCCCGGCAATCCGCAGTCTTGGAGATTGCAGCATTGACCGTCATCACACTTCCATTCCCCGTCTCGGTGAACGCGATGTTTTCAGACGGCAAGGTCCGTCGTCACAAGTCTCAACGCTATGCAGACTGGATAGCGGAGGCCGGCAAGTGATCACCTCAGAAATAATTGCCGAGAGCTACGGCCGGCTAGGAAGTGTCCATAAGGTCGCGGCAGACCTTGGTGTGTCGCATTCTGTCGTTCATCGGCGGCTTACGAAGCTGGCACTGATCAAGACGGATTTCTATTCGGCTGATGATGTTGAACGTCTCAAACGAGACTATGGCGAATACGCCAGGCAGGGGAGGCTTGACGAGCTTGCGGCAGAGCTTGGACGAACGAAGCACTCTCTATGTAAAAAAGCTGGTTTTCTCGGACTGACGGATATTGCAGCGGCGAAGCCATGGCTGTCTGCGCGTCAAATCGGAGTAAAGCGCTGGGCAGACAAGCCCCACCCGCGTGGCGCGCTTGGGATAGTTCATTCCACGGAAACCAGGAAAATACTTAGCGAAAAATCACGTCGGAATTGGGCCACTATGAAAACGTTCGGAATTGGGATCATGAGCCCGGAAAACCTTCAAAAGCAAAGCGACCGGCAAACGGCGTTTTGTGCCACCGTCAAATCATCCAATAATTACTCCAGAACAAAGGGCGGCTATCGCGAGGACTTGGGAGACCCCTATTTCCGGTCGAGCTGGGAAGCCAATTATGCCCGGTATCTCAATCTTCTCTGGAAGATGAAGATAATTGAAAAGTGGGAATATGAGCCAGAGACATTTTGGTTTCTGAGTATCAAGCGCGGCGTCCGCAGCTACCGCCCAGACTTCCTTGTCCATTATATGGGGGAAGCGAAGCCGGTATATGTCGAGGTGAAGGGTTGGATGGACCCGAAGTCCAAGACAAAGATCGCTCGGTTCAAAAAGTATTATCCGCAGCACCGCTTAGAGGTCGTTGGGCAGAAAGAATACAACGGTATTAAAGCTAAGTGGCGCTCGTCCATCCCGCTATGGGAGGGCAAATGACCGATCGTGTCGCGTCTGTGTATCACCGCGTTTCTGAAACATCGTCGCAAGGGAATGCAAATGAGCGAGCAGGGGCACAACTCTAACGCACAACTCAAATCGATCGTTGATCGCGTTATCAATTTGGAGGGTCAGAAAAAGGAACTCGGGCACGACATTGCCGAGATCTACCTGGAGGCCAAGGGTAACGGATTCAATCCCGCCGCGCTGAAGGTTATTGTCCGCAAGAAACGGCAAGACGCCAAGAAGGCGGCCGAACTGGAAGCAGACGTTCAAGCCTACATGACTGCGATGGGGATGCTGGGTTGAACCTCGTCGCTCTGATTGATCGTATGGTCGCCGCCGGCCTGTCGGCTGGCGAGGCCGGCGCTATCGCTGCTGAAATCTATGCAGCCGGGGTGGCGTCTGCGTCTTGTCGCTCGTCAAACGCCGATCGACAGCAGCGGTATCGTGACCGCAAGCGTAACGAAACCGTAACGGAACGTAACGCGAATTTGCGGGACGATGACGTAACGAACCGTAACGAACCCGTAACGAACCGTAACGACGTTACGCCGCCCTCTATAGGTTTAGATAAGAAGAAGGAAAAGAAAGATAGAGGCACGCAATTGCCGGACGGCTGGAAGCCGGACGATGTTCGATGGATAGCCGCTTGCCGGAAGCTGGGGACGGATGGCGCCGAGCGAGAGCTGCAAAAGTTCACATCGCACCACCGGGCGAAGGGCACAGTTTTCAAAAACTGGAACTTCGCGTGGGACAAATGGCTGCTGAATTCCGCTGATTGGGCACCGAAGCAGGGGCCTGGTGTCGGCGTGGTCAACCCGGAAACAGTCAATTGGAGAGCCGCTTTGCAGAGCTTCAAGAACTTTGGGAATTGGCCGAAGGGGCACGGCAACGACCCGACGTCGCCGAGCTGCCGAGCCCCGGCTGAGTTGTTGCGTGAGTACGGCTTTGAGCCAATCCCCGCGCTGCGGGCGATGTAACCCGCGTTCCAGCATCACCAACGCACACAGGGGCACCCATGGCACGCACTCGAAGACGATCGCCGTACAATCCTGCGAAGGCGCACGATCGACGCGCCACCGAGTTCAACTTGGGCATCGGACAGCATGTCGCACCAATCGAGGTAGACGATCCAATGGAGGTAGGGGCGAAGCTGATCGTGATGCGGTCGGTTCGGGATGACCCGTTGGGCCGGATGCACGACCGCAAGATGGTGGACGAGGCGCAGTATCAGGCCGGGCGCGAGTTCCAGAAGGATTTCGAGACAGCCGAGCGTGGTCCGTGCGCCATCGACCCGTCAAAGGAGTTTGTCGACGGCGGGATGATGCCAGAACCCATCACGGAATCGCAGCGGAAGGCGGTGATGCGTTTAAACCGGGCGGAGCGGGAATTGGGCCAGAGCGGCGCCAGCATCACCCACGACGTCTTGGTGCGCGGTTTGAGCATCACCCAGGTTGGGCAGCGTCGGGAGATGACGCGAGAGATCGAACTGAAATACCTCGGCCGGCGGTTTCGGGAATGTCTCGACTGCCTTGCGGTTTTGTACGGCTACGCGATGGAGAAGCGGTGATGAGCGGATGGGAGCGCAACGCAAAGAGATTCATTAAGGGGCTTTTATGGGCACCGGTTTATGTTTTTGGCGCGCTGGCTCTTGGCCTTCAGCCCTCATGGCAATTATTGACGCTGGTCATTGCGTGCCACGTCTGGGGAGATTTGATTGACGCAATGATCCCCACGGACGCGACGGCCTGTGAACAACACCGATCTGTGTAATTTCGCTTGACCGGTCCGCTCGGATGTGGCAGAGAACTAGGGTCGAAAGAATTGTAAGCCGCCCCGGGGAAGCCTTGGGCGGTTTTTTGTTTGGGTTGGTCGCATCATGTCACGGTCAGCAGTCGCTCTGCTGGCGAGGTCGGGTTGTCGTTCACGCTTCGGGCGGGCGGCTTAGAACCTTGGGAACCCGGATGCGGAAGAGGTTCGGCCTAACCGTGCCAACCCAATCCCTTCGGGCAGCGCGCCTGCACGACGCTCCAAAACATCACAAGCGCCGATTTACAGTGCGCAAGCGTCATATGCCGCGCTGCCCGATACCTATTTGTGGACTCCGTGTGGAGATTAAGCCGATGAGCTGCGGTAACGGCAGAGAGTGGCGGCGGTGGCGCAATCAGGGCGCCATTATGGGCAGAGAGCGTAGGGTGGAAGACGAGTTGAAGCGCCGATTTGCGCACCTCTCAAAGGCTCGTTCGAAGGAGCCTGCTAAATTTGGGACAACGACCAGCTTCGCAAAGAGCGTGGTCGGTCAGGTAAACCAACACCGAGGATGACGCGATGAGTGACTGGCCGCCAGACTGGAAGCAAGAGTTGGCAATCATATTCGCGCTGCACTCGGTTTGGGTTATTGTTGTCCTCGCGGCGTTCGCGTCTGAGAGGGGCTAGCATGACGTTTTGGATCATACCGGGATACGTCAGTGCGTGCATGGCTATCGACCACGGCATCTGGTGGATTCGCATTCCGCTTGGCGTTGCTGCGCTGAAGGCCCCATGGAACGCGCCGCTGTTCAGCGAACGATACGGTTTTAAGCGCCGGCTGCCGCTCGGCTTCGGTTGGAGGCTGTTGTTCTTTCGTCCCACAGAAGCCGGTTAGGTCGTCCCCATGCCGGATAACATCATTTACGCAGACTTCCGGTCAAAGACGTACCACAAGCCGGAAACGCTGGAAGAAATGGCAGTAGCGATCATCATTCCCTTGATCGACCTAGCCCCCTCTGAAATGCCAGCAGTATGGCCAGAGTTCTCGACGGACAAGGACTCGGCGTGAGTGCTGAGCGGGAACGACATTGACTGGTTCGCTGCCCGCCTAGCGGTAGCCATACACGACACAAACGCGGAATATCGAATGGGCGTCCACGACCTCAGGGAACAGCTAAAGCACATACCGGGCGGGCGAGACCTGACGATGCGGTATGAGGATGGCGGGGCTATCCAGGTATTCAAGATCGGGGATGACGAGGTTCGGTTACCCGGGACCAATTTCCCCAGCGCCCCCGACATCGAGGCGGCGCTTGAGGCTAAAAAAAAAGTCTAGCGTTTGAGCATCCAATCACAGCGATCGAGGAAATCTCGGGCATGGCGACCATTGCAGAAGAACTGAAGGCGGCGAGAGCCAAGCTTGCGGAAGCGCGGCAGAGCGCATCGAGCGCGGTAGCGGAGTCCGCCCATGTATCCGGCCTTGCGCTTGAAGAGGTAGCCAAGGTCGTGAAGGAAACCGAGGACATGCGCGCTGAGCTGGCGGGACTGAACGGCGGGCCGGCATGAGCTATAACGGTTTGTGGGCGTCCCTAGTCCCGGACATCAAGCAGTTTGCTGCTCGCGGGATGGATTGCGAAATGATAGCTAGCGCCCTCTGCGGCAGGGGACCAGAGCCCATATCGGCTCACATGGTGAGGTATATCTTGCGCGGCGGTTACAAGCCCAAGCCCAAAGTCGCCAGAATTGGAAAATGGCAGACATGGACGCCCGAGATGCAAGAAGCTGAGTTCGAGCGGGAATACTCATGACCATGAAAATCGCAGACGACGCAGAATCCATTCGCAGGCGCTTGGAAGAAATCCAGGCTGAGCGCATGCAGCAGATCATGGGCAAGCCGATTGAAGAGATTGGAGAAGCCAAGGCAATCGCTGAGGTTTATCTGTCTGGTCATTCGACATTTAACCTCCCTAACGGAGGTACGCTGCATGACCTCTACCAGCAGGGGGCGAGCCTGTACAACAATCGGAGCAGGGTATCCGGCATATCGCCCAGCGTCTTTAACGATCACGTTCGCCAATACATGATAGACTGTGGCTGAAATCAGTTAAATGGCTAAAACTCCAACCGATATCCGGTCTTTTTACGTCTATCGCATCTTCGGCGAGATGGGCGAGACCGTGTATATCGGCAAGGGATGTGGGCGACGTCTTCATAACCAGAAGCGCCGCTTTATGGCCGATGGCGAGGTTATGGAGTGGTGTTCGACTGACAAGCGGGCGTTCATGCGTGAACGTGAGCTAATTGCGGAGTACAATCCACCGCTCAACAAATCTACGGGCGGCAACGGCTCGGTTAAGGGGACTAGGGTTGAAAGCGCCCCGGGGATGTATGCTGGCATTGCGCGGATCGTTCGACAACTAGATGGGCTAGAGGCGTCGGTCAGGGACTTTCTTGTGAAGATGATCAGCGACATTGCTAATAACCAAGGGCGCGCCAAATTTGAGGCTGGCTTGCGACCATATGGCATCGAGATTGTGTATGGCTGAGCGTGGCAGACAGCCCGGTTTCAAGATGTCGGAAGAGCACCGGGTTAAAATCAAAAACTCCAATATCCTCAACGCGCTTATTGAGCACGTTGTAGGCGAACGGGAGATGAGCGCCACGCAAGTATCTGCTGGCCTTGGACTTCTGCGTAAGGTGATGCCGGATTTGGCGTCAACCACCATTTCTGGGGATGAAGACGGCGGGCCGATCACGGTCACATGGCTCAAGTCGTAATCCCGTACACGCCTCGCCCGCAGTTTGTTCCGTACCACGACCGAACCGAGAGATTTGCCAAGATCGTGGCGCATCGGCGCTTTGGCAAGACGGTCGGCTGCATCAACGACAAGATCAAGGCGGCGCTGAGCAATACGAGGCAGTATCCGCCGCCGCGGTACGCGTATGTTGCCCCTACCTACACGCAGGCGAAGGACATAGCCTGGGGGTATCTGAAGCACTATTCGGCGCCTATACCGGGCATCAAGACCAGCGAATCCGAACTGTGGGTTGAATATCCGAATGGCGCAAGGATTCGGCTATACGGGGCAGACAATTACGATCGTATGCGAGGACTCTATCACGATGGAGTCACTATTGACGAGCCTGCCCAAATGGATCCGCGAGCATGGCCTGAAGTCATCCGACCAACACTTTCGGATTATTCGGGTTGGGGGACCTTTATCGGAACCCCCGCCGGCCGGGACTGGTTCTACAAGATTGACCTGAACGAAGACGGCTCGCCGGCCGAGAACTTCTTTCGACTGACGCTCAAGGCCAGTGAAACCGGGATCATCAAGCCGGAAGAGCTGAAGAGCCTCCGGGTTGGGTTGACCGAGGAGCAGTTCGCACAGGAATTTGAATGCAGCTTTGAGGCGGCTGTGGTGGGGGCCTATTACGGGCGGCTCATGGCAGCGGCTGAAGCAGATAAGCGCATCAGTGGCGTTCCTTATGAGCCTACGGCACAGGTTTGGACGGCATGGGACTTGGGCATCCGCGATGCGACAGCAATATGGTTCGCGCAAGTCGTTGGTCGAGAAGTCCACCTTATTGATTATTACGAAGCGTCAGGGGCGGATCTCGGACACTACGTCCGGGAGCTTACAAACAAGCCCTACCTTTACGCGGGCCACATTGTACCGCATGACGCCCAAGCTAAAGAGCTGGGAACGGGTAAAAGCCGTTTGGAGGTTCTGGATAGCCTTGGGCTGAAGAATGTCACGGTTGCTGCGATGCACCGTGTAGAGGACGGCATCAATGCGGCGCGTACTATCATTCCTCGTTGCTGGTTTGATGCTCGCAAGTGTGCCCGCGGCGTTGATGCTCTCAAGCTTTATCGCTCCGAATACGACGACAAGCTGCAAGCCCTGAAACCGAGGCCCGTGCATGACTGGACAAGCCATGCCGCGGACGCCTTCCGATATCTCGCGATGACGCTGGACAGCCAGATTCGCACACCCGCAGAGGCGTTTGAACCTGATGACGACTGGATCGTATGACTGAGAAAATGGACGACGACAGGCTCAAGGCGCTGTTGTCCCAGGAGATCAGTTCATCCCTGACTTACGACAAGACGGAGCTTGCGCAGAAGCGCGCCCGCAACATGGAATATCTCCGCGGCGAGATGAACGATACGCCGGCAATGGCTGGACGCTCGTCTGTCGTCTCGATGGATGTAGCCGATACGATCGGCTGGATGCTGCCGGGGATTATCCGGGTATTCACGGCTTCGGATCGGATCGCGCTCTATGAGCCTGAGCGGCCCGGTGACGAGGACTTTTCAGAGCAGGCGACCGATTACGCCAACTATGTCTTCCTGAAGGATAACCCCGGCTATCGGATCATGTGGGACGCCACCCATGATTCACTGACGCTGGGTAATGGCATCGTCAAGCATTGGTGGGACGACAAGGAGGAATGCGAGTACACCGAGCATTCCGGCCTGACCGATGAGCAGATTGCAATCCTGCAGCAGGATCAGGAAGTCGAGATCGTCGCCCAGAAGAAGGGCGAGCCGCAGTTTATCCTCGTTCCCGGTCCTACCGGGCAATTGATGGAAATGCCGGTCGAGACCTATGACGTGAAGGTCAAACGGGTCGAGCGATCGGGGCGCTTGCGGGTCGAGTGCATCGAGCCGGAGGATTTCCTGCTCAGTCGCGAGGCCACGCAGATCGAGGGCGCCAGGTTCACTGCTCACCGGCAGGACGTAACGCGGTCTGACCTGATCGAGATGGGATTTGACCGGCAGGCGGTCATGGATCTTCCGGTCGATCGATTTTCCTCCATCATGCAGGAAAAGATATCGCGGGACGAGGAAGCGCAGTCGTTCTTCAACAACGTCGGCGACGAATCGATGCTCCAGGTGGAGCTGTTCGAATGCTACGTGAAGGCGGACGTCGACGGGGACGGCGTTGCCGAGACTGTCAGGGCGTTCTATGCGGGGTCAGGATCGAGCGGCGAGCTTCTGGATTGGGAAGTCTGGGAAGACGACGTGCCGTTCTCCGATATCCCGTGCGAGCCTGTCCCGCATCGTTGGGATGCGCGCTCGGTAGCGGACGATACGAGCGACATTCAGCGGGTGAAGACGGTTATCACCCGTCAATTCCTCGATAACACCTATTGGGTGAATAACCCGATGACGACGGCTGAAGAGGGCTCGGTCAATAATCCGGAGATGCTGCGTAGCCCCCGCTTTGGCGGCACGGTCTGGATGAAGAAGGGTTCCGCTGTCCCGATTACCCCGTTGCCCGTGCCTTACATCGGCGACAAGGCGCTGCTGGCGCTGCAGCATTTCGACCAGGTGCGGGAGATGCGCACGGGCGTGTCCCGGTCAACTATGGCCCTGGACCCCGAGGCGCTACAGAACCAGACCGCGACGGCCAGCCAGAACCAGAAAGACTCGGCCTATTCGCAGATTGAGTTGATTGCGCGCAACCAGGCTGAATTGGGCTGGAAGCGGGTGTTCCGGCAAATCCTGAAACTGATTGTCAAGCATCAGGACCGGCCGCGCACGATCAGGCTTCGCGATCAATGGGTGGAGATGAACCCGAAGTCGTGGAACGCCAACATGGACGCCACGATCAACATCGGGCTTGGGACCGGCTCGCGCGATCGCGACATGGCGATGCTGAACCAGATTCTCAACGTCCAGATGGCGATGACGGACCGGCTGGCGCAGGGCGGGTTCTCGGCTCAGGCGCTGGAGATGGTGCCAAAGATCAACATGACCGCAACGAAGCTTGCGGAGAGCGCCGGCATCAAGAACCCGGACCAGTTCTATCTCGACATCAAACCCGAGATGCTTGAGCAGATGAAGCAGGAGGCTGCTAACCGGCCTGATCCTGAGATGCAAAAAGAGCAAATGAAGGCTCAGACGCAGTTGCAGCTTGGTCAGCAGCAGGCGCAACTCGATGCGCAGGCAGACGAGCGCAAGGCACAGATCGAGACTGTGCAGATGCAGGCGGACATCGAGGCGCAGGATCGCAAGACCAATGCCGAGATGATTCAGGCGCAGCAGAAGTTCGAGTTCGACAAGGAAATGGCGTTGCTTGAGTTCCAGCTTCAGAAGGATCTGAAGATGGCCGAGCTTGAGCTAAAGCGCGAGCTTGCACAGCAGCAGATGACGCAGCAGGCCGAGCAGCATCGGCAACAGATGGAAGCCGGCGCGTTCAAGAGCATTCAGGGCCAGCAGGCTCACGAACAGAAGATGGAAGCGGCGAAAGCCACGGAGACCAATTGATGATTAGGGAAGCAGACGCAAACACTACTCCGTGGAGCTACGCAGCAGCAGCAAGTGGCATCGCCAGTTCGACCACGGCGGTCACCATCAAGGCGGCTGCTGGTGCTGGTTTGCGAAACTACATCAGCGATATCCAGGTGTCGCATGCGACATTGGGCGGCGCAACGGAGCTTGCCATCAGGGATGGTGCTGGGGGTACTGTGCTGTGGCGCATGACACTGGCTACGACGGCTAATGAGAATATTTCCGTGAGTCTCAAGACGCCAGTGGTTGGCTCGGCGAACACTCTGCTTGAGGTCGTGACGCTAAGCAGCGTGACTGGCGGTGTATATGTCAACGCGCAGGGATACTCTGCAGTATGAGCGCGGACCACCTCGCCGCCGAAGCCGAAAGGCTCAAGAACGACGAAATATTAAATATGGCGCTGGATAGAATCCGCGCCGAGGCGCTTGAAGGGCTCGCCCAGATAGACGCCGACGACATAACCGCGGTCCTGAAGCTGCAATGCAGGGTATTCGCGGTCGATGAAATCCGAAGCACGCTGGACGCCTACATCATGGCGGCAGACGTGCAGGAAGAACCCGGCTCCTTCGCTTAGGACTCCCGGCACAACACCAAAGGAAACTAGATGTCAGGCACCAACCCCTCGCAAGAGGCTGGTAACGACGAGCCGTTGTCTTACGATGACGGCGTAGAGAAGATTGCCGATCTGATAGCGGACCCGGAAACGGATCTCCAAGAAGAAGATCAGGGCCAAGAGGAAGCAACCGAGGAAGTGGCTGAAGGCGAAGAGCCCGAAGCAGCCGAGGAAGCAACCGACGAGGAAGAAACCGAGGGTAAAGACGGACCCGGTTACGAGTCAGGCAAGTTTGCGGCCGATACCGCGAATGTCCGCCTGAAAGACGGAACCGTGATCTCCGTGCAAGACCTGAAGCGTGGATTCCTTGCACAAGCTTCGTTCACACGCGGCACTCAGGAACTCGCCAAGGAAAGAGAAACCTTGGCCTCCACGAAGGCCGAAGTTGAACAACACGCTCGCACCTTGCAGGCGCAGCGGGATTTTATCCTTCAAGTATCGCAACGCTTCCTGCCACAGCCGCCGGACGAAAGATTGCTGGACCAGAGTTCAGCCAATTTCGATCCGATCCGGTACATGGCACTGAAGGCCGATTACGATAAGAAGGTCGGAGAACTGTCGGAGTTGCAGAATGCGGCGCAGGGCCACCAGGCCAGGTTGACGCAGGAACAGCAGCGAACACAGAACGAATTGCGCGAAAGAGAGTCCAAGCTTCTTGTTGAGGCCATGCCGGAGCTGAAAAAGCCGGAGGTCTACACCAAGTTCTGGACTGAAGCGGTCGATACGATGACGGAGTACGGTTTCTCTGCGGAGGAAATGGACGCCTCAATCGATCATCGGCTTTACCGGGTGTACCGCGATCTCGCGGCATACCGGAGAGCGCGCAAGAACCTCCCGGCCGTCAAACAAGCCGTGCAGTCGAAGCCTGTTCTGACAGGCAAGAAGCGCATGGACCCGAAGGCAAAATCATCCCGCGAAAGTCAGGTGAGAGGCGAGCATCTGCGCAAAACCGGCGATTTCGATGCCGGCGTTCGCGCGCTCATGGACCTTGACCTTTAACGGAGACACACAATGGCACAGATTGCCAATACCTACGAGACGTACGACGTCGGCGCGGCCGGCGGCAACCGGGAAGAACTGGCGGACAAGATCTACCAGATCACCCCGGAAGAGACGCCCTTCATTAGCCTGATCGGCCGCAAGCCGGTTTCCTCGGTTCATCCCGAATGGTTGATCGATACGCTCGGCGCCATCGACATGAACAACAACCAACCGGAAGGTAACGACTGGACTTACGATGCGCTGACCCCTCCGAACCGTGTGGGCAACTACACGCAGATTTCGGACAAGAAGATCATGGTTTCGCGCACCCAGGACAAAACCCTGAAAGCCGGCCGCAAGTCGGAACTGGCTCGCGAGGTTGCCAAGAAGGGCGTTGAGCTTCGCACCGATATGGAAGCGATCCTCCTGTCCAACCAGGCGTCTTTGGCTGGCTCGGGCAATGGCGCGACCAATCGCAAGCTCGGCGGCTTCCGCGCGTGGCTGGCGACTAACGACAGCATCAGCGGCTCGTCTGGTGGCTTCAATACCGGTACCGGCATTGTAGATGCCGCGACCAACGGCGCTCAACGCGCGTTCACCAAGACCATTCTGGATGCGGTGATCCTGTCCACCTACAACGCGGGTGGCTCGCCGAAGACGCTGATGGTCTCGCCTTACGCCAAGACGGTGTTCTCGACCTTCATGTCGGATTCGAACGTTGCGTTGCAGCGTTATGAAGCCCCGAGCAAAGGTCAGACCACGATCGTTGCTGCGGCGGACATGTATCTGTCCGACTTCGGCCCGGTCTCGGTCGTTCCGAACCGTCAGATGGCCCGTGCTGGTGCGACTGTCGCTCGTAACGCGTTCCTGATCGACCCGCGCATGGTGTCGATGGGCGTGTTCGACGACATCCAGCTCGCCAAGCCGGCCAAGACTGGCGACGCGGAGAAGCGCGTTCTGGTCACCGAATATTCCTTAATTGTGAATAATGAGGCGGCTCACGGGTGTGCCGCTGATCTGTATGGACTGACGTCCAACAGCTAATTGCTACTGCTGGGCAAGGATGGTATATTCTCGTTGTCAACAACGATGAGGATTTATCATGCCTGCCCAGCCGAGGATTCACAGCGGAGACCGCTTCGGTCTTCTAACGGCAATTGATAGGGTTCGAGGAAAAAACGGGTTACTGCTTTGGCGGTTCGTTTGTGATTGCGGCACTGAAGTAATCAACAACGGCCAGCCAATGTTGCGTTCACAGCCTTGGCGGTCATGCGGCTGCCAAAGAGGTCAACGCGGTAAAAAACACCCTCAGTATCGTCACGGTATGACGCATCAGAGGGTCTACCGCATATGGAACGCGATGCAGCAGCGGTGCCACAACCCCAACCAGCCCCATTACGTGAGATATGGCGGCAAAGGGGTGAAGGTTTGTACAAGATGGCGCGAAGACTTCATGGCCTTTTACGAGGACATGGGCGATCCGCCATCAGACAAACACAGCATTGATCGCATCAATCCGTCTGGGAACTACGAACCTAGGAACTGCCGTTGGGCCACAGCGTCTCAGCAAGCCAGAAACAAACGAAAGGAATAAATCAATGCCCATCACTCACGTTCCCGTCTCGATTCCTGATGCTTCGACCTATACCGTCAAGTCGCAGGACTCCGGACTTGTTCACTGGATGCCCAACCTGACCGGCAACTGCACGATTACGCTCCCGGCCCCCAAGGCTGGGCTGCGGTTCGAGTTTGCGTATGCCGGCGCAGCGGCTGATGCCCAGAACTGGATCATCACCACTGGGTCTGACACGAACTACTTCAAGGGCGGTCTCGTTCACATCGACACCGACACCGACGCCGCCAACCCGGTTGTTCGCAGCGACGGCAATTCGAACAGCAAACTGACCGTCATCACGCCTGATGTTGGAACGCAGGTTCTGATCAGCAGCGCTGACGGCATTACTTGGAACCTGAATGGCATGGCCGTCAGCGCGACCATCCCGACGCTCGCCGATCAGTAATACCCACAACACCGCAACTCAGGGTCGCCTTCGGGCGGCCCTTTCTTTTTGGAGCAATGATGCCCAAAGGCGTTTACGAGCGCAAATCCAAGGAACCGGACATGAGCCCTCCTGAGGCTGTTAAGACCAAGCTGTTCCCCGTGATCCTGAACAAGAACCATGTGCCGCAAGGCGAATACGAAATCGTCGGCTATCTGAAAGAGGCGATCAAGCGCAAAGATGCGGCCGGCAACTGGAAGATCATCGAGCCGGAAGAGTTCATTGAAGGCGTGATGAAGCCGCATGAATCGCCCGGCGTCGGGTTTGGCGAATACATCGACAAGGCCACGGGCAAGAAGACCAACGCCAAAATTTGGGCCGGCACTCAGATCAAAGTCCCGGTTGATGAGGCCAAGTACCTCGTTGCCAAGAAAATCGCTGAACGGGCCGATGACATCGCTGCCTGATCCATCCCGTATCCCCGACGATCAATGGATCTTCGATGGCGTATCAGAGGACGGGCTGCGCCGGCACTACGTCCATTGGATCGACAAAGCCAAGGGCCTCGGCTTCCGCAAGACTGAGAACATGGTCGAGGATGAATTGCTCAAGTTCAACAAGGAGAGCTTGGACAACTCTTACGGCAAGCGGTTCAGCGACGATGCGATCGGGACAAAGATGGCCAGCATTCCGCTGAACATCTTCTATCGCGACTTCGCCATGCGTCTGAAGGATGGCGATACCGATTTCATCAAGAACTGGCTTAACCGCGACGAAAACCGGCCGTACCGAACATTCAGGGGGCGTGTTTAGGTGGCAATCAGCAACTACACGCAGCTTGTCAGCGCGATAGCCGAATATCTTGCCCGTGATGACCTGACCGCGCGCATTCCTGATTTCCCGACGCTGACGGAAGCGAAGCTAAACCGCGTCCTGTTCGTGCCGCAGATGGAGGTGAGGTCGTCAACGGTTGTGGACATCGGCTCTAATGAGCCTGAGTTCATCACGTTGCCGTCCGATTTCCAGACCATGCGCCGGGTCAGGCTATCGAGCGTGACGGGCAAGCCGCGGTTGCAGTTCATGACCGGGACACAGATCGACGACCTCAGGTATTCGAGGGACAACATTCCCGGGCAACCCGTGTACTTCGCGATCACCGGTACTGAACTCGAATTGCTGCCGACGCCCAACGAAGCCTACACGCTTGAGATGACCTATCGGGCGATGATCCCGGCGTTGACATCGAACAACCAGACCAACTGGCTGCTGACGATGGCGCCAGACATCTACCTCTATGGATCCCTGCTTGAGGCAACGCCGTACATTCAGAACGACGAGCGCATTTCGGTGTGGCTCACCGGTTTTTCATCGGCCCTGGATCAGTTGAACAGCCTCGGGGCAACACAATCGTTCGACTCCGGGCCATCAACGATCAGCCTGCCTGGATGCACCCCATAACCCTGACCGATCCCCTCTATGCCAGCCGCCTTCGGGCGGCTTTTTTAATGGAGAACTGACTTGGCGACCTACACAAAATACGAAATCGTTCCCGAGAACGTTGGCAACAAGGTCTATGATTTCTTCGGGACGACCGACACATGGAAAGTGGCCATCCACACGGATGCGCCTGTCGTGGCAACCGACAGCACCATCAGCGACCTGACGCAGATTGCCGGCAACAATGGTTATACGACCGGCGGCGATAACGCGACGTTCAACTCGACGCGGGGCGGCGGAACGCTCACGGCAACTGCTACGGATATTGTCTGGACCGCATCTGGCGGCAACCTTGGTTCGAGCACGACCGGCCGATACTTCTCGCTCTATGACGACACGCCGACATCGCCGGCCGATCCGCTCTGGGCTAGCTGGGACTACGGCGCGACGTTCACGGTAGCGTCTGGCGAAACCATGACCTGGGACGTGGGCGCCAACATCTTCACGTTTTCCTAATGCAGCCGCACTCACTCGGCACCATCGAGATTGGTCTGCCACAGAAGACCGCGGCCCAACTTGAAGCCGAAGCTCGGTTCAAGGCTCGCCTGGCAAACCGTAAGGGCCAAGTCCTGCCCGAAACCCAGGTGCAAGCCTGCCCGCGCAGGAAGGTATCGGACTTCCCGCCCGATCATCTCAAGCCCAACCACATCGCGCATCTGGAGCAGAACCAGATGATCGCATCGTGTTGCAGGCATCCCGAGAACCATGAGGTTGAAGCGCGCAAGTCGCATCCCGACGAGCCGGCGCCGGACATTTACATCTTTCACTGCACATGCGGCAGGAAGCACCGGTTTTTCTGCGTAGGACAGACGGACAAGCGGCCGGTTTGGGCCTGAATACCCTTGAGGTGAGGGTCTAATGGCGGTTACTTCGGCGCTTGTTGATAATGCGACAAGGACGGGATCGAGCGGGACTACCTCCACGATTTCGAGCGCCGCGTTTGGCGCAGCGGCATCAGATCGGGTTCTGCTTTCAGCAGTTCTTGCGAGCGGTTTCTCAGGGATAAGTTCCGCCACCATTGGCGGTGAGACCGCGGCCGGTACGCCGACAATTGATGGCCTGAGTGCGGTCGAACTTCTGCGTGCCCTGGTTGCATCCGGTACCAGCGGGAATATTGTCGGGACGTTCCCGTTTTCCGACGCGCTGGTGTCATTTGGTGTCGTTGCCGTCTCGGGCGCAGCATCCGCCACGCCAACCGCCACGATCGACAATGGCTCTGGCGGAAGTGGA
>OFQZ01000222.1_pt1 | contig 22255 bp, 26 predicted proteins | sample 1543011 | NCBI WGS metagenome assembly OFQZ01 (sample SAMN07774216, study PRJEB24372) | wastewater metagenome | isolation source: Exp Tend NO 0WW | collected 2016-02 | reverse complement strand
TCCAGCGCCCGCAAGGCAGCATCCGCCCTCATCGCACGCATACCGGAACGCCTTAGCGATTGGATCGCCGAGGTGTACTTCCCGTGACCCCGAACCAGTGCGCCGCCCTGCGCGGCGTGGACCCCAACCCAACGGAGGAGGGAGATGGACGACAACGGGCATGACCACGACTGGATGGACCTGACTCCCACTCCTTCCGTCGAGTCGATCAGATGGTGCCGGACCTGTGGGTCCGTCATGCTTTTCGACGCCCTCGGGTTCAGGCTGCTCACGGTGCAGGCGTTTGCGACGCCCCAGGAGGTGAATCATGGATGACGGAACGCACGGCGAGGTGGGCTGGACGATCGAGATGTCGTGGTACTGCATCTGTGGGCTCGTTCCGCTCGGCGAGATCATGTTCGCGATCGGAGGCTCGCGCCTGACGGGGCTGGTCGCGATGTGGCCGCCGCGATGAAGCGGCCCGAGCCCGTGAAGGGATGGGAGATCGCCCTGCTCGGCGTCGTGCTGATCGCGGCGATCATCTTCCTGTTGCGCTTCAGCCTGGGGCCGTGGAGATAATCAACTTCGGGCGCGGTGGAAGCCGGGTGCGTTGGGGGCGCTCGGCGACCAAGGACCCCGCGCCCGATTCAACCGACAGGAGGCCGCATGAACTGGTTGACGAAGATCCTTGACGAGATGGCCGCCGACTCGCCGAGCGGCCGCGTTTCGATGCTCGTCGGCGCCGTGCTCGTGATCGCGCTCTCGGTTGCCGTGGCGTGGGCCGTGCTCGCTGTCGGAGCGCCGGCCGCGGTGACGCCGTGAACTGCGGCAGAGACGCCTTCATGGCGTTCAACGCCGCCACCTGCTCCTGCGCGATCGAGGTGCACTTCGGACGCCCGATGGCCGCCGTCGCTTTCGTCGCGCTCGCCCGCACCTCGCTCGGGATCACGCCCGACCACATGTGGAAGACCTCGGCGGTCTACAAGCCGCTCGCGTTCCCGGAGTGGATCGCGCTCGAGAAGCTCCTGCGCGCCTACGCGTCGCACCCGGCGCAGGACGGAGCGATCGTCGCATGGGTGCGCGCCGAGGTCCCGGCGTGAGGCCGCTCGTTCGCGACCTGCGCCCGCGCGACGCTGGCGAGTGTGCCCACTACGCCGACGCGCTCGTCGCCGCCTCCGTGGCGCGCTATCCTGGGCGCACGGTTGAGGCGACGCGGCTCCGCGTGGCGTGGCAGGCGGGATGGCAGGCCCGGCGATCGGGCAAGGGCCGCACGGACGCGTCGCACTGGCCCGACGATGGGCGGAACGCGGCGTTCCGGCGCGGATTCGACGAGGCCGGCGGGACGTGGTCAGAGATCGCGGCAGCCGACGTGTACCCGAAGCAACCCGAGGGGGGACGATGAAGCGCGGCGGCTGGCTCAGGCGGAAGACTCCGCTCCGATCGAAGACGCGCATGCGCCCCGAGACGGCGGGCCGCCGCGGGCTCACGCCTGAGCAGATCACGGCCACCGAGCAGCTCGCGCGCGCCGTCTGCATGGTCCGCCGGGGCGCGATCATGCTGTCGCAGAACGGCAAGCGCACGGCCAAGCCGCAGTGGTGGGGCCGGTGCGAGTGGTGCAACGGCGAGGAGTTCCTGCAGTGGTGCCACATCCGCGGCCGCGGCGCGTGCCGGGCGCTCGTGTGCGATCCGCTCAACGCGTTTGTCGCGTGCTCCAGGTGCCACGGCGGGCACTGGCACCACGCGAAGCCGATCGACCCGAGCATCTTCGCCACGGACCCGCGCCGCGCCTTCCTCGAACGCATCCGCACGCCCGCTCAGATCGAGTACCTCTACGCCAAGCACGACCGGCGCGACCCCGTCCTGCAGGCGGTCGGCAACCTCGCCGAGCTCGAGCGCCTGACCAGCGGCCACGCCGAGCGCGCTATGTGGCCCGAGCACTGGCTCACGATCGCGGCGCTCGTCGGGCGGCCGGATCTGGCCGAGAGGATCAACGCGTGAAGCCCTACTACGAGCACGGCGGCGTGACCATCTACCACGGCGATTGCCGAGACGTGATGGGGCGTGTTTCAGCCGATGCCCTTGCTACCGACCCTCCATACGGGATGAACCTTGGCAAGCACGGCGGGGCAGATGACCAACGGACTCGGGAGCTGCGCCGCCGTGCATATGCGTCTTACGACGACACGCCGAACAACTTCGCTCTGGTGGTCGTTGCCGCTATCAGGCAGGCACTTGTCATCGTCAAACGTGGCGGGGTTTTCTCGCCAGCACCTTCGGCGTGGATGCTTCCACCTCCTGACGCACTCGGCGCTGTCTACATCCCAGCGGCAAGCGGGCGCTCGCCGTGGGGGTTCCAGAACATCGCGCCGGTGTTACTGTACGGTGGCGCTCCCAACTTGAACCTTGGCGCGAAGCAGACGGCCACAAGGGCGCGTGGACGCGCGCCGGTTGAACTCGGTCACCCGTGCCCAAAGCCTCTGGAGTGGATGACGTGGCTTGTGGACCTTGTGAGCGTGTCTGGCGAGACGGTCCTCGACCCCTTCATGGGCAGCGGCACAACGCTAGTCGCGGCGAAGAATCTCGGCCGTCGCGCGATCGGCATCGAGATCGAGGAGCGGTACTGCGAGATCGCGGCGAAGCGGCTCGCGCAGGAAGTGATGGACCTGACGTGACCTTGCGAACCGCGCATCCGTGCCCTAGTGTGCACGCGTCCGTTGAGCCCCCCTCACGGACCGGACCCGGCACGTCCGACGAGCGCCCGCCACTCAACACGGCGGGCGTTTCGTTTGCCGCCTAGCCGTGCGTAGCGGTACGCTAGCCGTGCACGGAGGGAGACATGCCTCGCAGGGTCACCGACAAGATGCGCGCAGCGAACCGCGCGAACGCTTCGAAGCCGCGCCCGCTCCGGGGGAAGAAGCCGTCGCTCGAGACGCTCCAAGTCGCCGAGAACGTGAAGGACACCATCGGCAAGCCCGCGCTCGAGCGGTGCCTGCGGTTCTGGATCGGCGTGCTCGATCGAACCGAGAAGCGCGAGATCGTGACGGAGGCCGGGATCATCAAGGCCGACCCATCGCTCGAGCAGCGCATGGCCGCTTCCCGCGAGATCGCCGACCGATGCGGAATGCCGCGCCTAACGCAGGTGGACGCTGGCAAGGCGGCGTTCCCGATCGTGGTGGTGGGAGCCGACTGGCCCGGCCTTGCAAGCGAGTGACCCGCTAGCGCCCGTCGTCATCAAGGGCCGCACGGACGCGCAGAGCGTGTCCCTGGCCGCCATGGAGCGCGAACTGGCCTACTCCGGGCGCAGGTTCGCCGGCAAGTCGTGGCTCGGGTGCGGGAAGGGATTCGGCTATGCCTGCGCCTACCCGGGAGCCCGCGTCGCGATCGCTCGAGAAGAGCGCGCAAGCATGGAGTCCACAACGCTCTACACGCTCCGAGAGGAGATCGTCCCGCGCCCCGTCTGGGCGGAGTGCTGGCGCGAGTCCAAGTCCCGCATGGAGCTCCCCAACGGCTCGGTGATCGACGTGGTAGGGCTGGACAAGCCCGAGCGCATCCTCGGGGCGCGCTATGGATTCTTTGTCGTGGACCAGGCCGAGCAGCTCTCCGAGGCGCAGTTCGAGATCGCCAACTCGTGCGTGATGCAACCCGGGATGCCGTGGCACCAGCTCATGCTCCTGTTCAATCCCGGCGGCCCCGACCATTGGGCATACCAGCGGTACCGATTCGACGATGGCGACGGGATAAGGCTTGACAAGTGGGGAGAGAAGTTCGCCCGCGTGGTCCACGTAGGCCAGGACGACATGATCGACCTGCTGACGCCCGACTCACGGCGCCGCTTCGACTCGCTCACGGGCGTGTTCCGTGACCGGCTCCGGCTCGGCCTCTGGGTCGCTGCCGAGGGCGTCGTGTTCGCCGCCTCGTGGGACGCCAAGCGGCACGTGGTCGAGCGGCCAGCGGCGTGGGACCGCTGGGGCGGCAACCCGCCCCCGGACTGGCCCCGGTTCCGCGGGATCGACTTCGGCTATTCGAACCCGTTCGTCTGCTCCTGGTACGCCGAGGACCCGGACGGCCGCCTGTGGCGCTACCGCGAGGTCTACCACTCGGGCCGGCGCACCGAGGAGCACGGCAAGACGATCCTCGCGGTCGAGGAGGCCGAACTGGCGGCCCTGCGCGCCGGGATTGCGACGGAGGACGAGGCGCGCCAGTACGCGGGCCACGTGCGGCGCCTCAACGTCGAGATGACGATCGCCGACCACGACCCCGAGGGGCAGGCGACGCTCGCCGGCATGGGGATCGACTGCGTCAACGCCGTGAAGGACCGCCGCGCTGGCATGGAGGCGGTCGAGGCCGCGCTCGTCGGGGATCGCGTCGTGTTCGTGCAGGGCTCCACGGTGGAGGTCGACGACGCGCTCCGCGAGGCGAACAAGCCGACGTGTACCGAGGCCGAGATCCCGCGCCTGCGCTTCTCGCCGGACCGCGACACCAAGCTCGAGAAGTCGGCGCACGAAGGGCCGATGAAACACAACGACCACGGCTACGACGTTCTGTGCTACATTCTGTGCACACGCGAGAGGGTGTGGCGCTACACGTAACCCGAGGGGGGCACTCGGAGTACGTGCATTGTCTTTGAAACTTGCGTTCGCACGCGGACTCGCAGCGTTCGCGCAGTCGCTTGAGGCAGGAGCGTCGGCCGCTTCCGCGTACCCGTTGCCCGACTCGGGCGCGGACATGCCCGACTTCGCGCCGTGGCTCATGGGCCAGGCGCTCGCGCTACCGCCCGTCGTGCTCGACTCGCCGAACGTCCTGCGCAAGGTCGGCATCATGCGCGCCTGCGTCATGCGCCGCGCGAACGACCTCGCGATGGTCCCCGTCGTGTTCGAGCAGAAGCGCGGGTCCGAGTGGGAGCCGATCGAGCGCCGCACCGGGAACGTGGCCGACGTGTGGAACTCGGCGAACCCGGCCGTCACGGCGTACGAACTCGTGCGCGACGTCACGGCCGACTACATCGGCACGGGCAATGGCTTCCTGCTCGCCGAGTGGAACGGCCGCAAGAGTGGACCGCCTTCCGAGCTGTGGGTGCTCAAGGCCGTGCGCGTCCAGGTGATCGAGGGCCGCCGCCGCCTGCCGGTCGCGTACGTGTTCGACCGCGGCATCCGCGAGCGCGTCGAGGCCGAGAAGGTGATCCACCTGCGCGGCTGGTCGCCCGAGGACGAACCGCTCGGCGCCGGTGCGGCCGAATCCGTCGAGCATGCCTATACGGCACGGTACGACATGGTCCGCGTGATCGGCGCGCTGATGAAGTCGGGCGGCCTGCCGTCCGGGTTCCTGCGCCCCGACCCTCCCGCCGGTGGGCAGGCCGTTCCGCTGAAGGAGGGCGAGGCCGAAGAGATCGAGCGGCGCCTGAACTCCACGTTCGGCGGCCGAGGCGACTGGTTCCGGCGCCGCGTGCTCCGTGGCCCGATGAAGTGGGAGCGCGCGAGCCTCACGCCGGCCGAGCTTCAACTCCTCGAAATCGGCGACCGCCTCGACCGCGACGTGTGCTCGGCGTTCGGCGTCCCGCCTTCGATGGTCGGCGTTGGCACCGTCAGCGGCGGCACCCTGGGCGCGGCACAGCAGGTGTCACAGGCCGAGCGCGAGAACTACCTCGACTTCACGCTCCTGCCCGACGCGCGCCTGATCGAGTCCGTGCTGACCGAGAAGCTCTGCCCGTGGTGGGGCACCGGCATCCGGGCGCGCTTCGACTTCTCGGAGCACCCGACGATGCTCGACCGCCAGCTTCGCAACGGCGATGCCCTGCAGAAGCTGACGGGCGGCGCGATCCTCGTCGTCAACGAAGCCCGGAAGAAGCTCCGCGAGGTCCCGCTCGCTGACCCGGCGGCCGACGAACTCCGGCAAGCCCCGACCCCGTTCGGATCGGTTGCGCCGGCCGACGAGCCGAAGTCAGACGCCGCCCCCGAGGCAAAGCCCGCCGTCGTGTCCCAGCGCCTCGCGCGTGTGCGCGTCTCGCTCGCGGACAAGGCGAAGCGGCACGCCGTGCGCCTGTCTCAGTACGAGCGCGAGTTCGCCCGCGAATGGCGCGGCGTCTTCACGGCCCAAGAGGGGCGCGTCGTCGAAGCGATCGCGCACATGTTCAAGTTCGCCGCGCGGGGCGACGTGAACGCCGCGCTCGAGGTGGACTTCGAGGATCGCGACGCCGTCCAAGCCCTGTACGAGCGCCTCGTTCTCGCGCGCGGGCTCGAGGCGGCCGCGCAGGTTGCCGTGGACCTCGACATCGACATCCACGCCGCGGCGGCTGCGCAGTTCGTCAAGGCGAGTATGGACGCGGTCCTGACGCAGACGAGCGCAACGACGCGCGAGGCTCTGCGCACGTCGCTCGCCGAGGGTATCGCCGCCTCCGAGCCAATGTCGGACCTCATCGCCAGAGTGAACGACGTCTTCAACCATCGGCGCGCAAACGCACTGACGATCGCACGCACGGAGACGGTGAGGTCCTACAACTGGGCGGCCACATGGGCATGGGAGCAGGCACCCGAGGTCACGCATGTGCAGTGGATCACGGCCCGGGATGACGGCAATCGGCACCCGTCGTATCCGAACCTCGACGGGCAGATCCGCCGCATGGGCGAGTCGTTCGAGGTCGGAAAAGCCTCGCTGGCGTACCCCGGCGACCTCAACGGCGACCCGGGCGAGACGATCAACTGCCGTTGCGTGCTCGACCCGCTGACGGCCGAAGACGTCCCGGCCGAGGAAAGCGCGGCGTTCTCGCGCTACTGGAACGGAACGAACGGCCACGCGAACGGGATCGTCCCCAAGAACCGCATCCGCGCCCTGCTGGAGGCTGACCATGCGGGTCACTGACGCCGTCGCGCGACGCATCGAACGGATCACGACCTGCCCGGGCTGTCACCGGATGGTCGAGCCGAGTTTCGGCCCGAACGGCGAAGCCTGCCCGCGGTGCGGCACGACGTGGCAACGCAAGCGCGCCGACCTGCTGAAGGTCGTCGCCGGAGGGAGGGCACGTGCGCGACGCACTGTGTGAACGGATTCGGTGCTCCGTCGGCGATCGACTCGCGCCGAGCGAGACACTGCTCGCCGAGGTCAACCGCCTCTCGGAGCAGGCGCTCACGGAGGCGGACGTCTACATCCGCTCGGGAGCGGTGTGCAACAACCAGGTGAACCACAACGGCAGCCGGTTCACGGACGCGGCCCTCGGTCAGATCGCGGCGCTCTTCAACGAGGGCGACACGAACTGGCACAAGCAGCACGACGTGTACTCGACGCAGGGCGGGCTCCCGATCGGTCGCGCGTTCAAGGCGATGGTCGAGCCGATGCCGAAGTACGAAGGCGGCATGCAGGTGCGCGCGTGGTGGTACTACCTCAAGGGCGACCCTGAGGGGGACCGTTGTGAGCGGTACATCGCGGCGCAGATCTGGCGCGAACTGTCGATCTCGTGCTGGGTCCGCTCGTTCACCGCGGACGTGGACGGCAAGCGCATCGGCTACGGCGAAGGCTACTCCGACTTCTACCCGGGGCAGACGCTGAGCGACGGCCGGGTCGTGGTCGGGATCATGGATGACGTCGTCGAGCTCGAGGAGTTCTCGCTCGTGTCGCGGGGAGCCGAGATCGAGACGACGATCGAGGGTGCAGAGGTGTACAGCACGGCGAACGCGATTGCGCTCGCTCGGAAACCACGGACGCAGGACGGCCCCGCGCGCGGGTGGGCCGCGTACTGGAACGGCGGCACTGCCGCGAAAGGAAGGGGAGCACGATGAAGCGATTCATTCTGTGGTCGGTTCTCGCGGTGGTGGCGCTCGCAGGGGCGGCGCAGGCCGCGGTGGTTCCGGATACCTACATCTCCACGCTTCAGGTGCGGCGCGGATGGGGCGCCGTCACCGGCACGGTCGACTCGACACAGTTCCTCGTCCACGGCACCACGGACGGCACGGCCTCGGGTCGCGGCCGCGACACGCTGAACGTGCTCGACATCTCGACGTGGGATCGCAACGCCTTCCCCGGGCAAGGCGCGGCAACGGTTCCGGTCGCCAACCTGTGGGTGACGTTCGGCGGTGGCGGCACGCTCGGCGACACGCTCGGGATCGAGCTCCAGTTCAGCTTGGACGGCTCGAACTGGTCGGCCGTGCGCACGCTCGCATTCTTCAACACGGGCAGCGCGGCAACCGCGGTGATCCCGATCACGTTCGACGCTGACGCATTCGTGAGTGCGGCAACGATCGACGTCGGTCAGGCGCGCTACATGCGCGTGATCCTGGCCGGTGATTCGGCCGGCAAGCAGGTGATTTCCAACGTCGCAGTGACACGCTGGCGAGTCGTTCCGAACTGACGCTCCGGCGCTACGCCGGGACCACACACGCGCTCACACGAAACCGCCGCCGGAGCGGCACAGCAAGGAGAACACGGAATGAAGGTCAAGATCGGTGACAAGGAGTTCGCCTTCAGCGGCGTCGAGGTGCCTTCGCAGCTTCCGGCGATCGACCCGGCGAACCCGCAGGACGGCGTGACGAAGAGCATCGAGCGCCTGCGCTACTTCGCCGAGGAGAACGCGAAGGACGGCAAGCTCGCCGGCGAGGCGCTCGAGAAGATCGCGCTCGACCTGAAGCGCGTCGACGAGACGCAGCAGGAACTCGCCGACATGAAGGTCCAGCTCAAGCGCACCGAGGAGGTCGCCAAGATCGCCGAGGAGGCGAGCCGCGGCCGACTCGACAACGCCGATAAGATCGTGCACGGACTGCGGCAGATCCCGCTCCGCCACACGCTCGACGACGAGACGAAGGCCGAACTCTCGCGCCCCATGTCGGAGACCCACCACGCCCTGATGCAGGCCAGCAGGGAAGAGATCGGCGCCGTGATCGGGGGCACCGAGGCCGAGAGCTTCCTCAAGCGGCTCTCGTACCTGAACAACGCCATCGTGCTCCTCGACGCGGTCTTCATGGCCGACTCGAACTCCCAGCGTCGGCAGCAGTACATCGACCGCGGCGGCATGAAGTCGCTGAAGCTCTACCCGAAGTACGCCGAGGCGGCGAAGCTCGTGTCACTCGCCCTCGACACGGCGTCGGCTGGCGGGCTGTTGGAGTGGGTGCCGACGACCTGGTCCAACACGCTGTTCTCGGACGTCCAGCACAGGACGGGCGTGCTCGCGCTCTTCCCTCCGGTCCCCATGCCCGCGAATCCGTGGGGCTTCCCGTTCCTCATCAACGGTGGTGAGGATGTGGAGCTGACGGGCGAGAGCACCGCCGACCCGACGGCGTTCTCGGACGGCATCACGGCGAGCGACGTTCCGGTCTCGGCGCAGTTCTCGCTCAAGGCTGGCATGTTCGCGCGCTTCACCTACTGGTCGCGCGAGGTGGATCAGGACAGCATCGTCTCGATCCTCCCGACGTGGAGCACGCACGACGAGTACAAGCACCGGCTCGCGAAGTCGGCCGCGATCATCAACGCGCAGCCGGCCTCGTCGAACCTCGGAACTTACGACACGGGCCGCTCGATCACCGCGAAGAACGTGCGTCTCGCGTTCGCCGGGTGCTCGATCTCGTCCTACGGCCTGCGGCGCTCGGCGGGCGCCGTCGGTGGCGTCGATGCGGGCGGCACGCTGACCGCCGAGTCGGCCGTCGCCGTGGCCGGCAAGATGGGCGAGTACGCCGACCCAAGCCTGTGCTCGTGGGTGTCGGGCTACGCGTTCCAGGCGCGACTGCTCGTGGCGAAGGACGGAGCGTCCGGCGGCTACCTGTACCTCACGAGGGACAAGGCTGGCGATGCCGCGACGGCGTTCACGGGTCAGATGGGCCTGTTCATGGGCTACCCGTTCGTGGCCGACGGAACGTATCCCCAGGACCTCGACGCGACGGGCATCTACAGCGCCGCCGGCCAGACGAAGACGTCGGCGGTCCTGTGCCGTCGCGACATGTTCATCGCTGCACAGCGTCAGGGCCGCATGGTCGAGGTGTCGGACCACGTGGCGTTCAAGCAGAACCTGCGCGCCGTGAAGTCGACCGAACGGTTCGCGTTCTCGCCCACGATCACGCCGAGCACGACCTACAAGTCCGCGTCGTTCCTGTACAACATCCCGTCCTACTAGGCCGGTTCGCCAGCGTCGGGCGCGGAGCGGGTGGTTCCGCCGAGCGCCCGGCCTGACGTACGGAGGATCAGCATGCCGAAGTGGTTGAAGGCCGACGCGAAGGCGTGGCCGCACGGATACACCGGGACGGACGGCGTCAATAGCGTGTCGATCCCGGCCGGAGGCGCGGCGCTCGTGTCGGACGCGAAGGCGGAACAGCTCGCGGCCGATTTCCCGGGCACGTTCTCCGAGGTGAAGGAGAAGGAGGTCGCGGAAGTGAACGCGGCAGCCGTCCCGAAGGAAGCGCCGACCGAGCCGAAGCCGGCGCGCGGTCTGGGTCCCATCGGGAAGCGGAGCTAGGTCGTGGATTGGACCTCGGCACCGGACGCCGCGAGCTTCGTCACGCTCGCTGAGTTCAAGGCTTTCCTGCGGCGTGAGAGCAGGGCCGAGGACGGGTTCGATGGCAAGGCGTGCGAGGCCCTCAATGCCGCGGCCGGGAAGCTCCGCGAGTGGACCGGCCGCGAGCTGCATACGAAGGTGTGGCGCACGCCCGTGCGCGTGTCGGAGATCGAGTTCGTGTACCCGGCCGACGACGGCTCCGAGTCGCCCACGCTGGCGACGAACGAGGGCGTGTTCACGGGTATCGTGCAGGCTGGCGATGACGTGTTCGGCGCGTATGCACGCCCGTTCCAGCGCGTTGTGGCGGTGCGCCCGAACGAGATCGACCTGAACTATGGGTGGACGTACGCGGAAGGCTGGGAATTTCCGCGCACGTTCTCGTTCGGCTCGCGCCCGATGTACGTCTCGGGGGACGGCTCGAGCACGGTCTGCTCGATCGAGTACCCGGTGACGGACGTCCTCTCGGCCGCGCAGTGGGACGGCACGGAATGGGTCAGCGTGGACATCACGGGGGCGCGCTTCGACTGCTTCGACCTGGGGCGCATCGACTTCCCCTATGCGACGTTCGAGAGCGGATCGCGCAACGTCCGGCTCGAGGTGCGCGCGGGCTACGTCGAGCCGAGCGCGTCGGACGCCGGGCACCCGGAGGACTGGTCGCGCCTGCGCCGCCTCACCCTGTGGCTCGCGGCCAAGGCGTTCTCGGACGATGCCTCGTTCCGCTGGTCCGGCACGAACCCGGCCGGGGGAGGCCGCGGCTCGCTCGACAGCGCCGTCGCGTCCATGCCTGACGAACTCGCACAGAGCCTCGCGGCGTATCGGCGGGTCGCATGATCGGCGCCGTTACGATCCGCAAGACGGGCCGGTTCGTCACGAACCCCAAGGCCGTCGCCGGGGACATTCAGAACGGCATGGAGGCGGGCCTGCGGCGCTCGTCGTTCATCCTGCGCAAGGCGATCCGCGAGAAAATGTCGGTGAAGGGTGGCCGCGACCCGTTCTGGGGGCGCACGACCGATCCCACGGGACTGCTCGTGCGCACCGGGCACACTCGCGGCAGGCTCTCCCCTGGCGGCCGCGTGTACCGGCACGGGAACGTGAGCGGGACGGCGATCGGCTCGCCGGACGAGCACGTGCGACAGCTTGAGGAAGGCGGCGACGTTGGGCCGGGGCCTGGCCACCGCTTCCTGCGCATCGCCACGGCCGCTGCGCAGACCTCTACGGGCGCAGACAAGTACGCCGGCATGTCCATCCGGCAGATCGCGGGGGCGCGCCTGTGGTGGAACCCGCACGCGCAGAACCTGTGGGCCGTCCGGCGCAAGGGCGCGTTCGGGCCGCAGACCAAGGGGTCCGCGGCTCGCGGCCAGCGTGACGAGTTCCTGTACAAGCTCGTGCGCAAGATCCACACGCGCGGGCGGCACATCTTCTCGCGCTCGATCGGCGAGGTCCGCCCCGCCGTCATGCGCGAGGTCGGCGCTGGCGTCACGCTCGCCGTGCAGAGGGCGAACCAGTGAAGACCCCGCACATGGCACAGATCCTCGGGGCCCTGCTCCGGGCTCTCGAGCAGATCGGGACGGACGACTCGTGGTGCACGTCGCCGGCCACGGTTACGCGCGCGGTCGACGCGGCCGCGGCGCAGGAACTCGCCCGCCCGGCCATCGTCGTGCTCGAGCCCACCTGGGACGACTTCCGCGTGGAGACGGCCGGGTCGCTCGAGGACGGCGTCGCGAACCTGTCGATCGAGATCATCCTGTGCGCGGGCACGGACGGCGTCGCGTCGAACATCGCCGACGAACTCTGGGGCATGGTCGAGGACTGCGTGCGCGCGATTCGCGCCGACGCGTCCCTGAGCCTCGACGACCCCGACGCGCCGACGCTTTCGCAGTACGTGCTCCCGTCCGCGTTCCACCTGGAGCAGGAAGCCTCGATCGAGATGGGCTACTTGAGCGGCACACTCACCTTGCAGGGCCGGCTCGACTTCAACCGGCCGGCGACTGGAGGTTAGGACATGGCAGACCCGGCGGGCTTCGGCCCGAAGAAGTTCCTGCAGGTGGGCCTCGAGGCGACGTGGAACACGGCGGTCGCGGCCACGCACCGATTCGGCATCCTCGACTTCTCGGTGACGCCCGACGTCGGGCTCGCCGCCGACCGCACCGCGATCGGTAGCGTCAACCCGAACCCGCCGATCCCGACCATCAACTCGGTGCAGTTCTCGTTCTCGATGATCGCCGACTACGACCTGATGGGCATCCTCTACGATTGGGCGTTCGGCACGGCGACGTTCGGCGCGCAGGGCTCCGTGGACTCGGGCGCGAACCCGTACGACCACACGATGAACGACGCGAAGGCCCTGTTCAACTCGCTGACGATGCAGTGGGGAGAAGGCGACATCCCGGCGAGCAAGTGCTCGCGGATCACGGGCGCGAAGTGCACGGGCATGACGCTCTCGGCCACGGGGAGCCCGGGCGATCAGGCCCTCGTGCGCGCGAGCTTCACGGGCATCGGCGCGGTCAAGACGTACAACCAGACGCCGACCTCGCTCTCCGACCGCACGCGCGCGAACATGCTCTGGACGCACATCACGACCATGACGAACGGCTCGGCCGACGCGTCCTCGTCGCAGTCGATTCTCTCGTTCGAGTACTCGATCACGAACCCGCTCTCGAGCGAGTCCACGGGCCGCGTGCCGACGACGATCGACGAGCCCCAGCTCAACGGGTTCCGCCAGACGAGCTACCGGCTGACGCAGCGCATGCACACGAAGACCCTGCAGGAGCTGTACCAGGCGCAGGACTCGTCGCAGTTCATCGCGCCCTCGCTCGTGCTCACGAGCGGCACGAAGATCCTCACGCTCACGATTCCCAAGGGGCGCCTCGCGGCGCCGGCCGACCCGGACTTTTCGGGCGACGGCATCTTCAACCAGACGCTTTCCTACGAGTGCGCGAACGGCGGCTCGTACGCGTCGCAGTTCGTGCTTCGCAACGCCAAGGCCACGGTCCTGACGGTCTAGGGCAACCCCCGGGAGACACGCGAAATGTCTGATCGGATCACGCCGGCGAGCCCGGCAAGCGCATTCAAGCCGCAGGCAGACAGTGCCGCGGTCGAGCTACCCGTCTCGCGCGACGAGGCGGGCAGTCCGCTCGTGGTGCACATCCGTCGCGTCACCGTGCCGGACGTGGTCCGGTGCGAGGCGCGGCTCAACACGGGCAGCGGCCCGGCGGGCACCGACCCGCACGAGATGGCCGAGACTGCCGAGCGGATGGAGCGGGCGTTCGCCGAGCTGGGGCGCGTCGGCATCACGTCGCCCGAGTTCGCGTTCGACGGCGAGGACGATGGGCGGCCGGCGTTCGGCGACCTCCCGTGGCTCGACCGTTCGGCGATCTTCAACGCGATTCGGGGGCTCGCGGGACTGGCGGCGATCCCCGATGGCGTCCGCACCTTTCGTGGAGGCGCTCTACAACGACCCGCGCATGGGGACGCTGGCGGACCGGCTGGTCCGGATGGACCCGACACACCCGGGGAGGCGGCTGTTTCCTGACCTCGTCGACCCCGTCGCCCTGCAGCTCGATTGGGCGATCTGGGACGCCGCTGAGATGGCGAACTCGAAGGACGCAGCGATCAACGCGACACCACGCGACAAAGAGATCCTCGAACCGCTCGGACGCCTGCTCGAACGCATCGCTCGGAGAACCTGAGACATGGCGAACAAGATCGAAGGCACCATCGAGTTCAGGAACAACTCGGCGGCGTCAATCGAGCAGTTCGATCGTGGCATCAAGGGGCTCACCACGGGCGTCAGTGCGCTCCAGGCCACGCTGATCGGTGGAGGAGTCGTGGCCGCCCTCACGTCTCTGGTGTCCACGGTCAAGGGTGTGGGCGACGAGTTCGAGCGCCTGAGCAACGCCACGTCCAAGACGGGCGGAACGATCAATCAGCTGAAGGTGGTCGGGCAGGCGTTCAAGGAGCAGGGTCTCTCGGCCGACGATGCGACGCGCGCGATGGCCTTCCTCTCGCGCGAGATCGCGCAGGGCAACCCACTCCTGAAGGAACTCGGCGTCACGAGCTTCAACACGTACGACGCGCTTCTGCAGCTCTCCGATTCTCTCACGAAGAACGCATCGGCCGGCGCGAACAACGCCGCCGTGATGGAACTGATGAGCCGCGCCGGGATGAACTCGCTTCCGGCCCTGATCGGCCTGCGCGACAAGGTGCGAGAGATCAACACGGACCTCGGGCAACTCGGCGGCCTGTGGTCAGACTTCGACGTGGCCGTGGGCAAGAGCGCGGACAACCTGAACGACGTGGTCGGCCGGAAGTTCGACAGCCTGATCGGGCGCCTCAAGCTCATCACGGCTGGGCTGACGGTGGCGATCGCAACGGGGCGTCTCGTGGGCGGCGTTGGTGGCGTGTTCGTGCCGGGTAACATTCTGGCCGGGTCCGAGAAGCAAAACGTCTACAAGATGGGCAGCATCACGGGGCCAGGCGTAGAGGTCGGCGCCAATCGCAGGACGCCGGCCCCCGCATCGACCACGCCCGCATGGTCCGGCGTGAACTACCCGCAGTACGGCTACGGCCCCCAGCTTCGCGAGGTGGGCGCCGGATTCGCCCCGGGCGGCTTCGGCACGTTCGCGAATCGCGCCGCGGGCTACATGCGCATGATGGGGCAGTCCGGCGACAGCGGAGTGACCAAGGAACTGAGTCGCACCCAGCAGGCCGTGCGGGCCGGCGCCGAGGCGATCGGTGGCGAGTTCCAGGGCATGATGAACCGCATGCTGAGCATTCAGACGCGCTCGGGCAACGTGCTCGTGCAGCTCTCGGCGAGCATCTGGAACGCCGTCATCGGTAGCCTCACGCAGGCAGCCGGGCAGGGGATCAGCGGGTTCCTGATCGACTTCGTCTCGGGCTTCATCCCGGGCATGCCGAAGCGCGGCGGCGGCAAGGCCGCTGCCTCCGGCGCCGGCGTCGAACTGCACGTGCACACGCTCGAATCGAAGACGCTCACGAGCGCCATGCTCAACGGCTCGTTCCGTGATGCCGGGATCAACATCGCGCGCCGGCAGGCGGTGGCCTGATGGGAACCGCGCGCTTCATCCTCGCGAACCACCTGCTCACCGCGTCCGTGCGCAACGGCGGCGGTGGCGGCCTGCCCGTGCGCGAGGAAACGTCCCCGCACGTCATGGAGAACGCGTTCACCGCTGATCGGCAGACGCCGTGGCAGTCGGCCGGGACACCAACGAACCCGTTCGAGTTCTGGATTGGCATGAGTTCATCACACGCCACGACCGGAGTGGCGCTCCTCGGATTTCGGCCGATCACTCCCGGCGCTGTTGGCAGCGTCGTGATCTCGTCTGGCGCCAGCTCGGCCGTTCCGGGCACGTATACGACGCGCGCAACCCTCTCGTTCTCTGCCGATGCGCGCGACAAAGGCGCGGCGTTCTCGACGGTCAGCGCGCAGTATTGGAAAGTCTCGTTCGCCAACTCTGGAGGATGGTCGCTCGGTCGCATCGTGCTCGGAACGGTCGTGGACCTCGGCCTCGCGAGCGGCCCTGGCGCGGACGTGTCGCGCCATCAGAACCGATCCGAGGCCCAGCTCCCGAGCGGCTCGTTCGTGATCGAGACGCTCGGCGACCCGGGAGCGACGTTCTCCATCCTCGTCAACGTCGCATCTGAAACGGATTTTGAAAACTTCGCCACGATCGCCGCGTGGGCTGGGACGGTGGTCTACATCGACCCGGACGGGAACGTGTACGAGTGCCTCGTACCGGGCGGCCAGCTCGCCGCGCAGCGCGGGTTCTACGTGTCCGGCGGCCTGTCGCGCTACGCGATGGAACTGCGCCTTGTGAGGCTCCCGTGAGCCGGCTTGCAAGTCCCGAGTTTCTCGCCGCGCACCACTCGGCCGTGCGCTCGCCGGTGACGCTTTGCCAGATTGATTTCACGGTGCCCACGGCGCTGACGCTCTACGTCGCTACGCGCGAGGTTGTAACGTCGGACGGCATTCTCTGGGTCGATGGTCTGGCGTGCGACGAGATCGACGACGGCGTGGACATGTACGGCACCGGCCCCGACCCGACGTTCGCCACGTTCCAGCTCGCCCGGCGCACGTACGCGGCTCTGGGGAGCGACCCCGCGGCCTCGACCGCCTCGATCCTGTGGAAGGGCGCCAAGGTCAACCTGTGGCTCTGGGATACGAGCCTCACGGACTACGCATTCCGCCTGCCGCAGTACGTGGACGGCGTGATCGACACGTTCCGCGTTCTCCCCGAGGGCGGGCTCGAACTCACGGCGATGCAGGACCGCTCGTTCAACGTCGATTTCCCGCCGAAGATGGTCGACAAGACCAACGACCCCTATGCCCCGGACGTGGGCTCCGTGAAGCTGGTCCGGCCCGTGTTCTACGGCGACGGCCGCACGATCCTGCCGCGCTCACCAATCCCGTCCGGGCTCGAGGACGAACTCGAGGACATGGGCGCGGCCCGGTGCGTGTTCCCGATGGTCCTGACCGATCCGGGCACCGGCGCAGCCTCGGTCAAGCTTCTCGCGGCCGACCACCAAGTTCAGGACATTCTCGGTACGCGCGCCCGGGTGTTCATGCCCACGGCCGGCGACACGCTCGCCCCGATCGTGGTGGGCGGCGGCGTCACGGAGACGCTTGGCGCGACGTACCCTGACGAGTCATACGTCGAGATCGACGACAACAACCTGATCGTCTACTACAACGCCGCGCCGATCGACGTGGCGCTCTCGGGCTCGACCGTGAACACGGCCCTGAACCCGCGCCGTGCGATCGACGTGCGCGACGAGACGACGTACGCGACGCTCGACCAGGCCCTCGGCTACTCGAAGCTGTGCCTCCTCTTGCCGAACCCGCCCAAGTTCGGCGAGATCAACGGCAGCGTCGTTGTGCAGATCCTGTTCTCGGGAGACGCGGCGAACGCCAACAACCTGCGGCTCTACGTGCAGGATTCGGCAGGCAACACGCCCGTCCTGATCGGCTACACGTCGACGAACCCGGCCGTTACGATGATCAACTTCTCGATCACGTCCACCTGGTACGGACAAGTGGGCTGGGAGTTCGGGCTCGACAACGGCGGCATGACGTACGCCGGCCACGCGGCCGGACGCACGATCGCGCTCGTCGTCGACTTCGCCGGTGGCGCCACGAACAAGGCGAAGGTCTACGCGGCCGCGCTCCGATTCAACGTGGCCCCGAACCGGAACGTCATCATCGAGGGCAAGCCGCGTACCGTCGTGCTCTCGCCCAAGGGCGAGGACCGAATCGCGTGGTGGAATCTCGGCAAGCGCCTACGCGAGGTGGCCGAGGTGAAGGAGATCGCGAACCTCGACGGATCGTTCTACATGACGCTCAACGGCCCCGCCGACGACGGCTCTGGCACGTTCACCGGCTCGGCCGCGGCGACGATCGAACGGCCGCCGGACATCGCGCACCACATCCTCACCGAGTGGGCAGACGTGGACCCCGCGAAGCTCCAGCTCTCAGCCGGCGCCGTCGGCTCGTTCGTGGACGCGCGCGACAAGCTCCGCGAGGACCAGGGCTCGGACTACAAGCTCGCCGCCTACTTCGGCCAGCGCGAGAAGATCCAGACGGCCCTGCAGGACATCGCGGCACAGTCCATGTCGTGCATCTGGCAGGACCCGCTCACCGGCCTGTGGGGCTTCGATGCGTGGCGCACCGGGGAGTTCGTCCAGTACCCGGACGTGCTCGGGAGCGGCTACGGCACGTCGGACTGTGACATCTGGGGGCTCGAGGTCGAGGAGCAGTCGATCGTGGACCAGCGCACGGGCGTGCGCGTGGGCTACGGATTCGACCACTTCCGCGGCAAGACGATGTTCGAGGCGAAGCTCACGCCGGACGGCTCGACGCGCGGGTTCAACCACATCGACGCGCGCGACCAGCAGATCCTCATCGACACGCCGAACAACGCGTTCGATTGGGAAACGGGTGCATGGGATGCAGGCGGAACCGTCTACGCCGACACTCTCGGGAGCAACACGTACGCGGACGGCATCGACTTCGCGGTGGACCTGCAGGCCGCCATGCGCTCGCACATCGTGCCCGGCTACTACACGTACGTGGGCCACGGGTTCACGATCAAGGCGGGGCACAACGACTCGCTCGAGTTCGGCTACGGCGCGAGCACGTACGCGACGAGCGTCCCCGAGGGCAACTACACCGCGGACGGGCTCGCGTACACGGTGGCGCGCCTGATGAACCTGATCGCCGGCCTCTCGGGCGTGCTCACGGTCACGTACTCGCAGACGACGAACAAGTTCTCGGTCGCCTCGGCGGGGTCGAACTGGAACCCGGTGCCAATCGTGACCGCCGTGAACAAGGGTTCGCTGATCTGGCCGACGATGGGACAGGTCGCGAACCGTGCCGGCGCGACGTCGCACACGTTCCAGTACGCCCGATACGGCGAAACTATCTGGGCGTGCTCCGAGTCCACGGCCACGTTCCAGTTCCTGTTCGGCACGGGCGCGAACGTCGCGACGTCCTGCTCGCTGGCCGCCGGGTACGAAGCGGCCGACACGACGCTCGGCAACGACACGTCGGCCGCGTACGCGCGCGGTACGCGCGAGCAGACGGCCGCGACCTGGCGCGACGCGTACCAGTTCAGCGGCGAGGAAGTCCTGCAGGCCGACATGATCCGCGACGAGGCGACGGCCGTGCGGCTGCGCAACCGGCGCTTCGATGCGCTCCTGCGCCCGCCGCTCGTCGTGACGTTCCAGACGTACCGCGCGTGCGACCTGCAACGCATGCAGACGTTCGAGCTGTCGGGTGACATCGACGCGCACCGGCCGTTCCCGCGCTACGGGAGCGACGGCTCGTGGGCGGGTAAGGTGTTGAAGTGCATCCGGGTCGTTCGCGGCATGGGGCCGACCTACATGAGGAAGATCGTGGCGGTCGAGGTTCGGCCGGACAGGGGGTAGGTCATGAAGTACAAGAAGATCGTAGTCCGCGCGGCGGCCAATATCGCCGGCAGCGCGAGCGCAGACACGGACGCAGTGACGATCCGCGGAGCGACGCACGTCTTCTTCGTGTTGTCCGCAACGGACGCCGACACGCTCGCGTCTGGCACGCTGATCCAGACGAGTAACAACGGCACAAACTGGTCCAGCACGGCGGCTGGAAACGCCGCAAACGGGTGGGCGTACTCCGCGACGACCGGAGTTATCACCACCGCGATGAACGCGAACCCTATCACGTACGAACTATTCAGTGTCGAGCCCGGTGGTGTCACGCTCGCTGGCAAGCCGTTCTCTTCGCTCTACGCTCGCGTCCACCTTGTCGCCGGTGCGAGCCAGATCGACGGTCTGTTGGTGACGGCGTACGTCGGATATGACGACGGTGGACCGACGAGCGTCCTGACGCTGACGAACGACGGGGGTCCGAACACCTGATGCGTAACGCGTTCGCATCCTGCGCGCTGGCGCTCGCCCTCCTCGTGGGGGCGGGCGCGGCGCATGCCGCCACGAAGTACGTACGCGCAGACGGCGTGGCGTCGTGGGCAAGCGCGACGAGTCACGCCAGTGCGAGCACGAGCGCGAGCCTCGCTACGGCGAACGCGAACGCGAACGACGATGACGTGGTGTATTTCGCGGGCGGCAGCTACGGCATCCTTGCCCCGAACAATTCCGGCAGCGCAGGCCATCGCATCACGTTCATCGGTGACCCGGCCAACCCGGCGAACGTCACGTTCACCAACATCAGCCTGGCGCCGCAGGACTACATCACGGTGCGCGGGTGCAAGAGCACGAACGGGTTCGATATGTCCGCGTCCAGCCCGACCAACGTGTGCGTAGCGGATTCCGTGGTGCAGTGCGTCATCCTGACTTCGGTCGGCATGAACGGTGCGGCACAGTGCGTGTTCGCCGACAACACGGTGGGGGTCGCAGGGGCGGCAAACACGGACGTGCACTTCACCATGTACGCACTGCCACTCGGGACGGATCTGCATTGCGGGCCGTCACACCCGGCTGGATTCTGCGGAACGCAGGCGCACCCGTCCGACAACATCATCGAGCGCAACACGATGTACTTGGGTGCAGACGCGGGCAACTACGCCTTCACTACGGCCTACGCGATCAATCCGGTGATCCGGTTCAACCGCATCCAGATGACGTTCGGCCCCACCGCGACCAGCAACCACTTCACGAACAACTTCCGCATGGTCGGCGGGACGTACCGGGGGAATCGGTGGACGTTCCTGAACTCGCACTCGACCGACACGCAGAGGTACATCCTCGCCTTCCGAGATTCCTGCCGGTTCATCACGTTCGATCGGGACTCTTTCATCGTGGACCCGGCGAGCACTCAGAGTTGCAAGATCCAGATCGCGGCCTCCGGTACTATCACGGCCGCAAAGACGACCGGGTATATCTCGTTCGACTCCTGCTACATCGACCTCTCGGGCAGCGGCGACGATGACGGGGAACTCATCTCGCAGGTTCGCTCCACGAACATCAGCTTCACGAACACAACGGTGACTTTCGGAGACGGCCAGGTCACGCAGTTCCTGTCGGACTCGCTCATGTTCGACCACAACACCGTGTACAAGCGCGGCAACGGCGCGATATGGGACAACACGAGCACGTCTGACATGACCAACGCCACGGTGACTAACAACATCTTCGCTGCCGAGCAGGGTTCAGGTGGTGGTGTGTACCGCTGGCTCAAGTACTCCGGAACTCACAACTTCAACTACAACCTCGCGTACTCGTTCGCCTCGCCTACGGACTCCAGCAATGCCGTCGCGAACAACTCCAACACGCATCTTCGACTCGGTCCCGGTAGTGCGTGGTGTCTCACTGACGGCAACGACTGCGCCTCGCGCTGGGGCAACCCGGCGTTCGCGGATGCGGCGGGCGGGAACTTCGCGCTCGGCGCCGGCTCGCTCGGCGGCATCGGCGGCATCTACTTCACGCCGATCATCAACGCGCCCGAGGTCGCGATCATGGGCGTGTGCAAGAGCTACTGGAAGCAGCATTCGAGCGACGGAAAGACCTCGGCCTGGCGGCTGACGCTGCCGCTGTCGCTGTCCTGGGACCACCGGGTCATCGATGGTGCCGCCGCCGCGCGCTTCAACGTGCACTTCGCCAACCTGCTCGCCGACATGCGGCGCATCATGTTCTGAAAGGCCGGCAGTCATGGCACAAGTAGAAGTCAAAGTCCCCGACATCGGCGACTTCAAGGATGTCGCCGTCATCGAGGTGATGGTCAAGGTCGGCGAGACCATCGCCGTCGATACCGGTCTGGTGATGGTCGAGTCGGACAAGGCGTCGATGGAGATCCCGTCCACGCATGCCGGCGTGGTCAAGGACATCTTGGTCAAGGTCAACGACAAGGTCAGCGAAGGCTCGGTGATCCTGCTGGTCGAGGCGGCGGCGGGAGCGGCGGCTGTCGCACCGGCCGCCGCGCCGGCTGCGCCCGCCAAGGCCGCGGCCCCCGCCGCGCCGGCGGCCGTGCCGATCCCCGGCGCCAAGAACGAGCGGCAGGCCGCCGACAACGCGGGAGCACTCGGCTGGACGCTCGATGCCGGCGAGATCGCAGCGCTCGATGTGGTTGCGCTCGCGGTAGAGCACGGCGTCATGCGGAATGATGGTCTTGCGGCTGCGGTTCGAAGGGATCACGGCCTGCATGCCGGCGGCCGCCACGACCTCGCGGATGGCGTTGCTATCGTAGGCCTTGTCGGCCAGCAGCGTGTTGAAGACGAACGCGCGCGTGCGCAGCGTCGGTTCGACGCAGGAGGACCCGGTCGACGTGCGCATCATCAGTGCCACCCACCGCGACCTGGC
>OFQZ01000219.1_pt1 | contig 22413 bp, 24 predicted proteins | sample 1543011 | NCBI WGS metagenome assembly OFQZ01 (sample SAMN07774216, study PRJEB24372) | wastewater metagenome | isolation source: Exp Tend NO 0WW | collected 2016-02 | reverse complement strand
TCTATGGCACTGCTGACATCGACGCTTAACGGTCAACTCGGAGACCTTTGGCTTGGGTCCACGCTTTTTGGGGAGGATGATGTCAGACGGGTCAAAAGGAGCGATCGTTTGGGTGGGGGTGGTGTCGATGATCTCCCAGTATTCAACGATCGAGGAGCGGACAAATTCCTCCATCACCTCTTGTTCAGGAATATCTTCACGACGGGAGATCTCCTTAATCTTTGCGTAGGTTTCCTCGGTGAGTTTCAGATTAAATGACACTTTTTTTTGGAAATTAAATTTACCCATACTAATAACATAGCACAGTGCTGGTTAAAAGTCAACAGTTTTTATGGTGAACGTCTATCATCCTCTTAAATGTGCACAAGATGGCAAGGACAGCTAAGATGGTCCCAACCAGCAAGATGATGGCGATCGTTTTTATAATTTCCATGTTGCGTAGCAGAGAATTGAACTCTGTCTTTAAGCTCTTAACTAGCTTAGTGCTCCGTACATTACTGCGCAATTGCCCCTCCTTTTAAAGAAGGGGGGATGGGATCAAGCGTTGTCTCCAATACCCTCGATCCGTACCTTTAAAACTTCGAATCTTTTCACTTCATCCTCGCTTATCGCTCCGTTTTTTCTTTGGAACTTAAGCCGTTCATATTCAGCCTTCTCGTCCTCTGATGTGGCTGCACTTTCTGTAGCAGCTTCAGTTGGCTCGTCGTAATCCTCATCTGGTTCGATAGGATCGTGGTCGAGTTCTGACTCTTCATCTTCAGGATCAAATTCCGTCTCTTCTGCTGGATGGAATTGCTCTTCTGTGAGAATTCCTGGCTCTTGGTTGTCAGTTGGCCCAGTGACTTCTGTCTCCTGCGCAACTGCGTCTTTTGTTGTTTCTTGTTCTTCTTGATTTCCATTGTCCATGTGTTAACGTCACCTCCTTTGTAAAAATGTTAAATAATTAAACCTTGGGAGTCTCTACGGCTCCATCGCTTGAAGCGTGGGCTTCAGATTTGACTTTTTTTTGTCGCATCTTGTGAAGTCTCTTCTTCTGCGCGGCTTTGTCTAAGTCCTTCGCCTCATTTATATTGTGGCGATCTGTGATCCCAAGCTTTTTTACCTCCTCCTCAGCCATTCTCTTGGCGTCAAGTGCGCTTGGTGCTTCAAAATTTAACTCCTTGTAGACTTGTACGATTACTCTAAATTTTGCCATATGCTTTTCCTCCTTTCTTTTATGAGCATAACACAACGTTTGTTAAATTGTCAACTTTATCTATTGCATTTTCTCTGCGGTTATGTTTATATGTATATATGAACGGCAAAAAAGCAAAAGCCTTACGAAGGGCGATCAAGAATAACTTCCCTGTCAATACCCCAAAGGTCGCTTTGCGTCGTTATTACCAATTTTTCAAAAAGAAAGTATGAAACATATACTCTATACAGAGGATGAGGGCGGGGCTTTTAAATATTATGCGTTGCATTCTGACAAGGAAACAGTCGCACTGTTTCACAAGATTATTGCAGAGCGTAGGTTTGAGTATCGTATGGGCGATAAAGTGATAAGGATTGTCCCAGCATACGTCACCCTACTTGATGATGTGGATGGGTTTGATTTTGTAATTAATAAACACAGGATAGGTACTGGTCTTATTGATTGTACCTGTGATGTTAAGAATCCAGAACATGCAAAAGCTTAAGATAGGCTTCATCGGCAACTTCGTCCCTCCGTTTAGTACGGAGAATGACCGTAAATGGTCGTTTGAAAAGCTAGGTCACACCGTTATTCCTTTTCAGGAGAACGAAACAACGGCTAATGCTATCATCGCAAGAATGCACGATCTTGATCTTCTTATATATTCTCACACGCATGGATGGGAAATCTTGGATCTTAAACGGGTCTTTGAATTTTACAAGGCAGCAGGCGTTCCCACAGTATCGGTGCATCTTGATCGTTGGGCTTGGTTGGATCGTGCAAAAGATATCGGGCAAGAAGCTACTTGGTTTACTGAGTACCTTTTTATGGCAGACTTTTCTCCAGAAGCACAAGAGCTTTATAAAACAATTCCTAATGCTAAGGTTTACTACTTAAAGCCTGGGGTTGTAGAGCGTGACTGCTACATGGCCGCTCCTGACCCTGCTGTTTATCCTCACGAGATTGTCTTCGTTGGTTCTAAAGGTTATCACCCGGAGTATCCCTTCAGAAAAAAACTTGTTGAATTTCTTACACACACTTATGGTGATAGGTTTGGTCACTATGGGAATGATGGATTGGGTGTAGTGCGAGGTGAAGCGCTTAATACTCTAATGGCAACAGCGAAGGTTGTCGTTGGCGACTCCTGTTTCGGTGGCCGTCCCAACTACGTGTCTGATCGTTACTATGAAACTAGAGGTCGTGGTGGGCTTTTAATTCATCCAAAAGTTGATGGAGTAGATCAAGTTGGAGTCTGGCCCTATGTGAGAGGAAGTTTGGACGCTTTGAAGTTGACCATAGACCACTTTTTAGAAGAAGATGAGTTGCGAGAGGTTGAGAGACAAAAAGGTTTTGAACATGTAAAGGCTCACGAGACTTACACACAAAGAGCAGAAGAAATGTTAAAAATCATATTTCCACAATAAATTTATGAACATTAAAGGGGTTGAAATGATAGAGTGCGTTGTAAACGGAGAGCATAAGATCGTTTTGCCCAAGCATCGTGCCGATCGTCCAGAGTGGTATACGGAGCAGGGGTGGGAGAAGAAGAGACTTGATTCTATGCACGAAAACATCGACTCAAAAGACACTGTTTTTTATGTTGGATCGGAGGAGGGGGAAATGCCCGCTCTTTGTCAGATGTGGGGAGCAAAGGTCTTTATGTTTGAGCCAAATCCAAAGGTGATACCAAACACAAAAGCCATCTGGGAAGCTAATGGTCTGGTCCCTCCAGCGGGATTTTTTGTCGGGTTTGCTGCAAATGTGACCGATCAAAAAGGAGCACCCGCATACCTGGATCAATTCCCTCCATGTGCTGATGGTCCAATCATCTCAGATCATGGGTTTAAAGAGTTAGCCTACGAGGCGGATAGTGTTCCCACCGTAAAAATTGACGATCTCGTTTCCGCGACCGGACTCATACCAACTGTTATCACAACAGACTGCGAGGGCTCAGACTGGGAAGTATTAAAAGGGGCAGAACAAACTATTCGAAAGTATCACCCAAAACTATGGATATCATGGCATCCCGAATTTATGTTCAATATGTTTAATGCTTACACAGGAGACGCCCGAAATTGGGTTCGTAGTCTTGGCTACAGAGAGACTCTTTTAGACTATCAGCACGAAGTTCACATGCTCTATACTTAATTATGGCAGAAGTCGTTTATTTGTCTGTAAAAGATGGAACGCCCGCAAGGGGTTATTGGGATCAGGCCTTCATAGAAGATATATTTGAAAGCTTACCATCTGCAGACCGTACCGTTGTTGTCGTCCCTGGTGCCTATCAGGGTGATTGCGTTGCCAATATTAATAAAGAACTTTCTAAGTATAGGAAGGTTTTAGCTATCGTCACTTCCGATGAGGAGTGTAAGTTCCCGCTTCATAGGCTTAGTCATCCCGATATGCTTATCTATGGTCAGTACGGAGGAGCTCTTTTGAACATTCCTTTGGGGTATACTCCTCAAACCAGAAAAGAACTTAAGCGAATTGGCTATGTGTCAAAGAGCACTCCTTGGTATTTTGCTGGACAGATCAATCACAGTAGGCGTAGGTTAATGGCTGGTGTGTTGAATGCTTATGACGCGGACCATAACAAGTTCTTCCCAACAGCGGGGTTTGCGCAAGGAGCCCAGCCATGGCATTACTTTGAAAATATGTCTCGCACCTGCGCTGTTCCATGCCCTCCAGGAAATGAGACTCAGGATAGCTTTCGAGTATACGAGGCCTTGGAGTCAGGAGCCGTACCCATAGTTGACCGTTTTTCCGCTCAGGGTAACGGGGATTATTGGAGTCGTCTTTTCCCCCACGCTCCGTTTCCCGTGATAGATTCGTACGAACAACTACCATTCGCTATCGAGAAGGCTCAAAGCAAATCGTATAGGAACACTGTCTTTGCATGGTGGATTGCGGAGAAGATGAAGTGGCGTCAACAGTTTAAGGAGGCCTTAGGTATTAGAGAGGCTTTAACAATTGTGGTCCCAACGTCCCCTATCAAATCTCATCCTTCTACCGAGATTATTGACCAGACGATTGCCTCAATCCGTCATCATACGATGCAGGATATTATTATAACAATAGATGGTATACGCCCAGAGCAGGAGCACTTACGAGAAGCATACGAAGAGTATGTCAGTCGACTTCTTTGGAAGTGTAATTTCGAGTATGAGAATGTCATGCCTCTTGTCTTTAAACAGCACGTTCATCAGTCTGGTATGATGAAGCAAGCTTTGGAGTACGTCAAAACACCGCTTGTCATGTATGTAGAGCATGACACGCCTCTTGTCACAGATGAGCAGATCGACTGGGCTTTCATCTCAAAGACCCTTTTGCGAGCGGATGCGAACGTAGTCAGGTTCCATTACGAGGCTTTTATCCCAGAGGAGCATAAGTATCTACTCGTCCCTGACAAGAACATTCCTTTCTTATCTGCGACTAAACAGTGGAGTCAACGTCCACATGTTGCCAGAACGGACTTTTACAAAGAGATTATGAGGTTCTTTTCTCCAGAGTCAAACTGTTTCATCGAGGATCGCATCTATGGTCAGTGCGTTGAGGGGAACTGGGATGACTGGAAACTTTTTATCTACACCCCACCAGGTAGTATTAAAAGATCTCTTAATCTTGACGGTCGTGGTGGTGACGTTAAGTATGAAAAGGAGCAGGTATGGTAAAGAAAACGAGACTTGGACTTATTGCTTTTGCCAACGATGGCGGTATTGGAACCCAGACAAGAAGGCTCGCTCAGATGCTCAAGCCAGAGCGAACTATGGTGATAGACTCAACTGGTATATCACCAAACAAGCAACAGCACTTTGAATGGTATAAAGACCATAATCCCTTTATTGTTAAACAGTTTCCTCCAAGTAATGAAGATGTTCAAAAGTTCCTCCCAGGTTTGACCCATATTCTCTGTGTTGAGAATCCTTATAATTTTAACCTTGTGTGGTACGGGCAGAAGCAGGGAACAAAGATATTTTGTCAAAGCAACTATGAGTTCTGCGATAATCTTGATAAGCCCTATCTCCCCGTTCCAGACAAGTTTCTAATGCCTTCATATTGGAAGGTTGAGGAGATGACGAAATTGTTTGGGCCAGATGTTGTAATGCATCTTCCTCCACCCATAGATCCTGCTGAGTTTGAAAGGGCAAGGACGGTTAATATGAAGCGCTCTGGGAAGGTGAGATTCCTTCATGTTATAGGGACGGCAGCTCATAACGATCGTAACGGAACGATTGACTTACTAGACTCTATCTCAAAAACCACTTCCGACTTTGAGCTGGTAATCAAGTCTCAGCATCCATTATCGATGAGTATATTCCTAGATGATCCGAGAGTGAAGTATGAGGTCAATAATGTAGTTGCCAATAACGACCTGTATCAAGATTTTGATGCCTTACTTCTCCCTCGTAGATGGGGCGGTCTATCTCTAACTCTTAATGAGGCTCTCATGTCTGGGCTACCAGCGATAATGACAAACATATCTCCTCAGGATATGTGGCTACCAAGAGAATGGTTGATTGATTCAACCTTAAAAGGATCTTTCCCTACTCGGGCTCCTATAGAGTTCTATTCGGTAGATCACGAGAAGCTTGCTCAGAAGATAGATGAATTTGCCACTATGGGAGAAAAACTGAAGGAGGAAAAGAAGATTGCCTTTAAGATCGCGGTAGATTCGTTCTCTCCAGAAGTTCTAGAGGATAGATATTTACGGCTTTTTTACAATTGGGAGTCCTGAGTGAGTTTCTTTGATACGCCAGCCTAAAGGGAGTTCGTGACACACATCTTCTTTTACCTCACGGCGAAAGAAATAGGTTTTGGTTGCGATTTTATTTCGACCAATAATGGTGTTTCTACAATGGAGATACCACCTGACGCCCTTGCTATTTACAAATTCCATACATTAATATTAGCATAATACGCAGTAATGTGTTATTTTTAAACTATGTTACTTAACGAGGCTGAGCAAAAAAGACTCCAAGCAACTCTATTGGAGATGAAGGATATGGCTTCAAAAGATCCTGTATATTTCATCGATACCTTCTGTTACACCTTCAACCCAAAACAAGACCCTTTCCATTTAAGGTTTAAGCTGTTTCCTTTTCAAAAGCGTTTAGTCAGAGATATTGTAACGGCAATAAGAAACGGAGAGGATCTCTTTATTGATAAGACGCGAGAGATGGGTGTGACATATACAATCATCAGTGTTCTTATCTGGTTTTGGTTGTTCGAACCAGCTTCAAACTTCTTAATAGGTTCTAGAAAAGAAGATTATGTTGATAATCGGCGTGGAGGGACAACTGGAAACAAGGAGGAGTCTCTATTTGGAAAGATCGACTACATTCTTTCTCGCCTTCCAACATATCTGCTTCCTAAAGACTTCATCAAAGATAGGCACTTCACCTTCATGTCTCTAGTTAATCCAGAGTTGGGTAACGCCATCTCAGGAGAGTCATCAAATCCAAACTTCTCACGAGGAGGTAGACAGCGAGCGGTCTTTCTGGATGAGTTTGCGTTCTGGGAAGAAGGAGCCGCTGTATGGGGAGCGACCGCAGATACTACAAACTGTAGAATTATCGCCACAACTCCTGGAAATAGACCGTCAAAGGCTAAGCGTTTGAGATTTGGTAAAGACGGAGAGAAGATTAAGATCATTACCTTAAACTACCAGCTTGATCCTCGAAAGACTCGTAAGTGGCTTGATGAGCAAAGGGACAGGCGATCTACTGAGGATTTTGACCGTGAGATTATGGTCAACTGGGAGACCTCCATAACTGGTCGCGTCTACCCTGAGATTGAGTCGGCTGCGTACGGGGATTTCCCATTCCTTGTCAATCAACAGCTTTATTGCTCTTGGGACTTTGGACTTGATGGAACATCCATCGTGTTCTTGCAACAGAATCCTGCAAATGGAAAGTGGCGAGTCGTAGATAGCTATGAGAAAACTGACCAGCCTATTCAATTTTTCTTTCCTCTATTTGGTTACCCAATGGACTCTAAGTTTCAGTACACAGATGATGACCTAAAGGCTATTAATATGATCTCTCAGTATCCAAAGGCTATACATTTTGGAGACCCTGATGTTAAGAAGAGGTCATTTGTGGCTCAGACATCAACAAGGAACGAGCTTGCCAAGGTAAAGATATTTGTTCAGTCTCAAAGCAAGAACGATTTTGAATACAGAAGAGATATCACAAAGATACAGTTGGCAAAGGGAATTGAGATTAACGCTTCGGATCGCAACGACAACTTCTTCGAGGCAATAAAAGCAGCAAGATATCCACAGCGTGAAGAGACCTCTCAGGCTACGACCCCCATCAATAAACCAATCCATGACTGGACCTCACATGCCAGAACTGCTCTGGAGTATTTCTTTATCAATATAGAGTTATATAGTGGTGTAGATGAGGGGAGGCCAAGCTGGGCTGATAGAGCCTCTGATTTAGCACGTGGAGCTATGAGATCTGTTACAAGTCGTAGTTCAGTTATGAGAAGGAGGTGAAGTAAGAATGTCAGGAAATGAATTTGTGAATCGAGAACAAAAAGAACAAGAAAAAGCCAATACTGAAAACGTCGCTCTACTTATCGGTCAGGTAAGAGATTTGACGAGTCTGGTAAAGGAAGTTCAAAAAGAGCTTCGAACAGCTAGAGAGGAGCTTCGAAACATTGGGAAATTAAGACCACTTCGAGTAAAAGCTGATGAGGCGGACTCCTCAAAAACAGCGATGGAGATGCAAGCGTCTCAAGCTGAAGAGAAAGTTGAGAGTGAGTAAAAATAATGATAGATGTATCTGTATTAATAACCTGTAAGGATAAGGAGCAATTCTTAGATGAGTGCATCTCTTCAGTGCTTCGACAGACGAAGATGCCTAAGGAGATCATTGTCGTGCACGATGAGTGCGACAATCCTGTACACCACACACAGGTTACGACGATTATGTTAAAGACCAATTTAGGGGTCTGTAGGGCTCGTCAGGAAGCGTTTCGCTACTGTATGGGTAAACTGATCCTCTTTTTGGACGGGGACGACATGATCTCTCCAGACTATCTGGAGAAGATGACTCTGGTTATAGCGAGTGGGGCTGATATTGCGTATCCGGACATATATTTCTTTGGGGATACCGGTAACAGCCTCAATACAAGCTTTGGGAAGATTGAACCAAAACTTGTCAGTAGGCTTGGAAAGCTTCCCATTCCTGTGACCTGTCTCATGAGAAGAGAGGTCTACGAGACTCTTAATGGTTTTGTTGACTTCCCCGTGCTTGAAGACATGGATTTTTGGCTTCGAGCGATGTGTAAACATTACACGTTCAAAAAGGCTCAGACACTCCTGTGGTATCGGCAGGAGGGTCAAAAGAGGAATGCCATGGATGAAGGCAAGAAAAAGAAGATTCTTGCAGAAATCCTTGGCCAGTTTAACATTTCTGATAACCAAATAACAAAAATTGTCTAAATCATATTTCCGTAGATTTTTCATAGCAACATCTAGGAACTTTTCCGAGATGAGTCTCCCTGACGGTACAGAATTTGATGCTGGGGATGGAGAGCAAGCGGTTGATAGTATGTATTCAGCCATGCATGCTGACTCGCTTTTATTAAACCTGCTTAAAGGAATGAATGATCGTCAAAAGATCATTCTCATGTATCAACTGCTACGTGAGGCTGGTTATAATCTTAACCATGCTGACTGTGCAAGCACGCTTTCGATAACGAGAGAGCGATACATGGTTCTAGTTAAGGAGGTCAAGACTCGGGCAGCAAAGATATTACAGATGCCGATTAAGTGAAGTAGAATTAAACTATGAAACCGGACCAAAACAGAAAGTACGCCGAGATTATACGAAAGCGCTATAATGATGCTAAGGCTCTATGTCAGGAGCCTTTCGATCGCGTAGAGCTGAATAGGAACCTCTACAAGGGAATTCTTACTCTTGATGATACGTATGAGTGGGACTACTCCTTAGTTGACCAACAAGTTTTCCCTCTTATTCGCAACTACATAGCAAGATCAAATCCTTCTATGACCAAGATTCGTCTTGAGGCTCGCAATCCAAGCGACTTTGAGAGAAGAAAAGTTAACCAAGAGTTCGTAAACTGGGAGATAGGAGAACTGGATTTGACGAGTATGCTTGTCCGAGCCTTTTTCTCGAATTATTTAGCTGGAAAGGCCTACTTTAAGACTGGATGGAAGTATGATCCACGAATTATTATTACTCGTGGAGAGGCTGCTTATGAAATGAGACCCCTCATTAATAGAGCAGATATGAAGCTTGTCAGGTTTAATAATATCCTCATTCCAAACAGAAATATCCCAGATCTTCAAGAGCAACCATATATCCTAGAATTAATGCAACTCACTCCTGGGGAAATGTTGAAAGACAATGAAACGTACGGATATGAGTATTGGGATAAAGAGTTTATCGATAAGCTTAGAAAGTCGGGAGTTACGTCAAAACCTCTCGCTTATGAAGCCGAGTTTGTAAAGGATTCCGATACTATTGTTCGAAAAGATGACGCAGCGAGCGAGATGGCTTTCCGCGCTGCTCCATTTCAAGTCGTTTGCATGCATACTAAAGAGGGCGAGGTTTTCTATATGCCACTGAGCGGCGATTCTGACGATCAGGTCATTAATAAGAATACAGAGAATATATATTGGCATGGAAAATACCCATACATTGATATGACCGCATTTCCTGAGGATGATGAGTACTTCTCGATGTCTGTTGTGGATGCTGTTGGGGACACCCAGATTGCTTCTACCGAGGTTCTCAATCAACTTTTAACCAACATTCGCTCAATTAATAATAACATGTGGATTTCAGGAGCTCCTGCTGCGACTACCCCAGATTACATGTTTAAGCAACGACCATCGGGAATTATCAGGGTGGCAGGTGACCCAGGGATGATCGTCCCCATTCGACCTCAGGATTCTTCAGCTTCAATGTTACGAACCTCACAGGAACTTAATACTAAGTTTGAAAAGATTGGAGGGATATCTTCACTGTACTCCTCAGGTGCTGGCTCCAAGCAGGTCAATCAAACAGCCAGAGGCGCACAAATAATTGACCAGAACATCGAGCAGAACATTCAGATGATTATGGATCTTTTTGGAGAACAGGTTTTAAAAAGAATGGGCGACCATTTTGTTGCTCTTAACGCCCAGTATGTAACAGAAGAACAGACATTTGCAGTAACGGGTAAAAAAGGAGTGAGAGAGCTTATCGCAATCAATCCTGATGAAGTGTCAGCAAACTTTGATGTATACACATACAGTGAGTCCATGATTAAACAGACTCCTGCATCGCGACAGGCATCTCTACAGAACTTAGCAGCCACTCTTAATAGAGAGTTTGTTCCAAATGGCGTAGTCGTTGATATGGTGCCAATAGCTGAAAATCTTATTGATTCTTACCCAGATATGGAAAATGTTGATGATGTGGTGGTCTCAGTAGATGAGAAGGGTAAGCGTGACGTTCTCATGCTTGAACGTGGACAAATGCCTGAAATCAAAGTGAGAGATCCTCATATGGAGCTGTCTCAGTACGCCACTCTCCATTTTGAAGATAATCAGCAAAATTATCAGGAAGACGTTGCTGCTCTATTTACTCAGTATGTTGAGAAGCATATTCGATTCATAACATCTGAGCAAGAAATTAAACAGTTATCGGCTCCTGTTGTTCCTCAAGTTTCCAGCCCAGATGCTTTAGCTGGTGCTCTTGATGTTGGTGCTCCAGGTGCTCAGGGGGATACCGAAAACGGAGAAATACCTGACTCTGAGGGGACGGGAGATACTCCAGGATATAACCTTGGAGCAATAGCTTAGTTCCAAAAATACAGATGAATCATGAACAAATTACCCAATATGTCCAATCAATTGTTAACAGTGTTCAAAACACTGGGCTCTTTATTGTTAGGAGCCTTTTTAGGGTATCTAGTCGTACGTTTAGGGTAGAGGTATCCAATCATCAGAAAGAGATCAAGGTTTCAGGAAATGTCGCCGTTGACCAATCAACTGTAGAAAAACAACTCCAAAATGTATCTTTAGCCATACGGGAACTTAAGAACACTCTCAAACCACTGAAGGAAGTAACGGTCTCAAACATGGTTAAAATCCCCGAACCTCAGAAGTTTCCTGAGTTCCCTACTAAATTTCATGTCACAAATATGCCTCAAACCATGGGGTTTTCTAACATCAAAGAAATAACCACCACTATTAATAAGGTAGTTGATGCTTTTGAGAAGCTAGATTTTAGCCCCAAAATTGAGGTTACATCTCCTAAGGTAAATGTTCCAGCTCCTATTGTAAACGTACCAAGGCAGTCAGCGCCTATCGTGAATGTAGCTGCTCCTGACATGAAAGAGCTTGGTAAGATAATGAAGTTTTTACAGACTCTTGATGCCAAGCACCCACTACCCGTAAGACTATCTGATGGTAAGAGCTTCTACAAGGCTCTTGAGAGAATGGCTGATATTTATGCAGGAAGCAGTGCCTCTTCTTTTCAGAACTCAGATGGGTCAGAGGGTCGCGGGATGCTCAATAGACATAGTGAAGTTAAGGTGACTGTAAATGATACCTGGGATGCGAATGATATCGATAAAGCGAGCTCAACGGTAACATATTTTGGAGAGCAGACGATTGATGGGGATTGGAGAGTAAGAAAGGTTACTAAGTCTGGAACTCTAACCTCAATCCGTCACGCCACATCGAGAAATAACAATCTAATTACCAGTTATACCCAAGCTTGGGATGATAGAACCACGCTTGAATATGGGTATGCAAATGAACTCTAAAAATGGGAACATTTAAGCTGGTTGATCTCCTTAATGATGCCGTCAACATCGTCTTTAACGTAGACGGAGGACTTAATTATAAGGGGGAGTATGATAATGGGGTCGGATATGTTCTTGGAGATGTCGTGTCTTATCAAGGTTCTTCATATGTGCTATATCAGCCGTCTTCTACAGGAAATTTGCCAACAGATGATGCTCTTTGGTATCTCTTAGTTGGTCGAGGCTTAACTGGTCCAACGGGATCCATGGGTCCAACTGGACAGGATGGTTTTCTTGGCGGAACTGGTCCAACTGGCCCAACCGGAGAGGTTGGATTAATTGGGCCTACTGGTCCTCAGGGGCAAACTGGAGCAGCGGGCACTATAGGTTTAACTGGTCTTACAGGTCCTACAGGTTTAACAGGCCCAACTGGGACAAATGGAGTAACAGGTCCAACGGGTCCAACCGGGAGTCAGGGGATAGTAGGAGTCACTGGTCCAACAGGCCCAACTGGCAGTCAAGGTCCTCAGGGAACCGCTGGTACAAATGCTGTTTTAACAGGTCCCACAGGTCCTCAAGGAACTGCGGGAACAAATGGGATTACAGGTCCCACCGGTATTGGCGTAACAGGCCCAACAGGTAATCAAGGTCCTCAGGGAACGGCAGGTTCGATAGGGGCTACCGGACCAACGGGTTTAACTGGATTAACAGGTCCCACTGGCCCTACTGGATCGACTGGAGTAGGTGTTACAGGTCCGACGGGTCCAACAGGAGCGGGAACAACTGGAGTTACAGGTCCTACAGGTTTAACGGGTTCTACAGGTGTAACGGGTGTTACAGGTCCAACAGGCACAATCGCAAGCGGTCAGAAAGCTTGGGGATTTGATTCAACAATCACCGACGCTAATCCGACTGCAAACAGATTGAAAATCAACAATGCAACCTATTCCTCCGCAACCTTTTTGTATATAAGTAATACCGATATCAACTCAGCAGACCAGACCGCATTTTTGGATTCACTCGATGACCCAAACAACAGTACAAAAGGATTAATTAAGCTCTGGAGAGTGTCAGACCCGACTCAATTCGTGGTATTCACCGTTACTGGTACGGTTGTTGATGGCACAGGATATCGAAAGGTTCCGGTTACATATCAGAGCTGGCAAGGTGGCTCATTTTCTATTGGTCAAACAGTTCAGGTTGATTTTGTTGCATATGGAAGCAATGGAGCAACAGGCACCACTGGACCTCAAGGTACAGCCGGAGCTCAAGGAACGGCAGGTTCAGCAGGAGTTACCGGACCAACAGGCCCGACTGGTTCACAAGGTATTCAAGGAACCGCTGGCACGAATGCTATTTTGACAGGAGTTACGGGCCCGACAGGTCCTCAAGGAACAGCGGGAACGATTGGTGTTACAGGCCCAACTGGACCACAAGGAACTGCAGGTGCTCAAGGCACTGCTGGCTCAAACGGCGTAACAGGTCCAACAGGACCAACGGGAGCGCAAGGGACGGCTGGTACTAATGCTATCCTAACGGGTGCGACTGGTCCAACAGGGGTGCAAGGCACTGCAGGAACCGCTGGTGTTACAGGCCCAACAGGTCCAACTGGTAGTCAGGGGACGGCGGGTTCTGTCGGTGTAACGGGTGTTACAGGTCCAACGGGTCAAGATGGTTCGCAAGGGATTCAAGGTACTGCTGGCACAAATGGGGTTACTGGTCCAACTGGTCCTCAAGGGACGGCAGGAACAAACGCTATTTTAACAGGAGCAACAGGTCCAACTGGTGCGACTGGTGCTGGCGGGACCGGTCCAACAGGTCCAACGGGTTTAACAGGTCCTACAGGCTCACCATTACCAAGAACGGCAAGCACGACAAGTTCTGGTACGCCAACTCCAAACGCTGACACGACAGACTTTTTTGAATTAACCGCTCAAGCGGTAACAGGAGCGTTTCAAGTTCCATCAGGCTCTCCCGTTGATGGTCAGAAGCTCTGGATTCAGATTGTGGATAACGGAAGCGCACGTGCTTTGACTTGGGCTTCTGCAACTGGCGGATATGTTCAGCAAAGTATCACGCTCCCATCAACAACTCAGGTCTCAACATATCTTAACCTTGGATTTGTATATGTAACAGCAAACGCTTTGAATAAATGGGCTCTTATTGCAAGCACACAGGGGACCCAAGGCACAACTGGTGTTACTGGTGCAACTGGTTTGACGGGCGTTACAGGCCCAACAGGTCCTCAAGGTACGGCAGGCTCAAGTGGAACAAACGGAGTTACTGGTCCAACAGGCCCCTCAACTGGCGTTACTGGTCCAACAGGCCCAACAGGACCAACAGGCGGAACAGGTATATATAATTACGTGAAGGCTTTGGTTCAAACCTCAACAGGTCCAACACCAACGCCTGATTCTGCTTACGACTTTTATGAACTGACTGCGATGACGGGAAATGTTACGATGCAACCTCCTTCTGGCACGCCAACAAACGGTCAGGAGATGACTATTCGATTGAATTCATCAAATGCCTTAACTGGTCGAACGATTGCATGGTCAACCGCAACGGGTGGTTATGCGGCAAGTTTAGCGCCTTCCATTCTTCCAGCAGTAAACTTTACAGGAAAACGAGCTATGGTCAAACTTGTCTATGTTGAAAATCCCGCTCCTGCAAAGTGGAGGTCATTAATTGGTATGACAGGAGCTTGATATGAGCAACTCATACTTTGACAACAATGGCAATACTAATATCTGATGATTTTAATAGAGCTGACGGAGCATTAGGTCCAAACTGGACGAGCGCTGGTACTGGTAGCGGTATGACAATCGTGTCTAATCAGGCTCGTGCACAAGATAATTTTCTGGATAATTTTGCTTACTACAACAGCCCTTTGCTTACCGCCGATTATGAGGTTGAGGCGGACCTATCAATGGTTCACGCCTCAGAATATGCTGACGGGTCGGTACTAGGCAGATATTTAGACACAAACAACTACTATGAAGCTCGGATGTGGATATTTGGTGATGAAATACAGTTGTATAAAAGGGTTGCTGGTGTGGAAACATCGCTCGGGGTTTTATCCTTTGCTTTTAGTCGAAACACTGTTTATAACATTAGGTTGGCAATGGTCGGGACCTCCTTGAAGGTGTATGTTGACGATGTTCTAAAAATCGATACCACAGATGGTGATTTGACCTCCGCAGGGTACGCTGGTATATGGGCGACTGGTCATGCCTCAGCGTATGAAAGCTTTGATAATTTTTTAGTAACGGGTACGGTTGCGGTCAATGTTGGCTCCTTGTTGAGTATGTTTCAATAATTTGGTATAAAGAAATACTGCATGAAAATTTCAGCCGTTCTTATAGTCAAAAATGAAAGTGTGATGCTTCCTCAGTGTTTGGAGTCTGTCAAAGGGCTTGATGAAATCATCATAGCCGATACGGGAAGCACTGACTCAACCATCGAGGTAGCAAAAAGGTACACTGACAAGATTTATACCGAGCACGTATGGAATGACAACTTCGCAGATGCTCGAAACTACGCAAAGTCAAAGGCGACTGGTGATTGGATTCTCTCAATAGATGCAGATGAGTCATTATACGACGTTGCTTCGGTTCGTGAGGCTGTTGCGATTGCAGAGTCTATAGGAGCACTTGCGGTTGATGTGAATTGCATTTCTGATCGTGGAAATCAAGAATTCTTTTATCCAAGGCTATTTAAAAATGATCTTCGCGTATTTTGGGAAGGGGCGGTGCATAATACCTTATCTCAGGTCGGGACAAGAGTTGGAAATGTTCGACTTAAGATTGGGTATAGCCCAGCTCATAACGACGACCCTGAGAGGTCATTTCGCATTTTAAAGAAGGAGTCTGAGAAGCTTCCGGTAAGTCCTCGTATTTTGTATTATCTTGGAAGAGAGCACTCATATAGGGGAGAGTACCAGGACTGCATTCTTGTTATGGGTAGATATATCCAAGTATCTAGGCATCTTGCTGAGAAAGCGGATGCATTTCTAATGATGGCGAGAGCCTATTGGGAATTGGGGATGGGAGAGGATGCTCGTACAGCGTGCGCCCATGCGTTGATTATCAATGCAAACTTTAAAGAAGCTCTCTTGTTTATGGCAAAAATAGCAGGAGATGGATCTCAGGAAGGCCGATGGCAAAAGAATGCAGATCAATGGAAGAAGATGGCTGAAACCGCAGATAATAGTGATATTCTCTTCATAAGATCGTAGTGCTTGACAAATAGCCAGCGTAGTGCTAACATCTTTTATATATGAAAGCTCTGTTTTTATCTCCTCATAATGATGACGAAACGCTGTTTGCCTCCGATGTCTTGCTGACAGAAAAGCCTCTTGTTGTTATCGTAACCGATAGCTGGATTCAATTTAATCGAGGAGATGGGATAACTCCTGACAGGCGTTGGAACGAGACTGTTGAGGCGATGAAGGTGCTTGATTGTCCGGTTATGAGGTTGGGTCTGCGAGATGACGTTCTTGATGAGTCGAATCTCAAGCACGCACTCAAAAGATTTGAAGGGTTTGATATTGTATATGCTCCGGCTCTTCAAGGTGGGAACATACATCATGACATGGTGAACAAGGTAGCAAAAGAGGTATTTGGAGATAGAGTTGCTCAGTATGCGACCTATGCACGAGGCGAGTTTTATACAAAGGGACCGATTGAGATTGAGTTGTCTGCTGAAAATCTTGAACTTAAGAACAGGGCGCTTGACTGTTATCAGTCGCAGATTAATCTTCCTTCGACCAAAGGACATTTTGATGCAGTTAGAAATTCCAGTGAATCATATTTTCCCTCATGAAGCCCAGAGAAAGAAAGCACTTAATTGTCGGGTATGGTGAAGTTGGACGAGCCATCAATAGAGTCCTTGGTGGTGGGTGCTACGTCGTAAAGTCTAAGAATGATAAGTATTTTGACGTGTCGATAACCTTTGATGTGGTTCATATCTGCATTCCTTACTCCGAGGACTTTGAGCGTGAGGTTGATTATTACAAGTTCATATCAAAGCTTGTTATTGTTCACTCATCGGTTCCGGTTGGAACGTGCGACAAGCTTGGAGTTGTTCATTCACCTATTCGTGGCGTTCATCCCCACTTAGCAAAGGGTATTAAAACATTCGTCAAGTACTTTGGAGGGAAAAGCGCAAGAAAAGCATCAACGGTATTCAAGGAGCGTGGTATTAAAACGAGAGTCTATGGCAAAGCAAAAACAACCGAAGCATTAAAGTTATGGGACACTACTCAGTACGGAGTTCTTATCATGCTTGAAAAACAGATTCATGCATGGTGTAGAAAGAACAAAGTTGACTTCAAAGCAGTGTATTCTGAGGCTAATAAGGAATACAATAGAGGATATATCGAGCTTGGACGACCCGAGGTTGTTCGACCTTATCTTAAGCATATGAAAGGTCCAATAGGCGGTCATTGCGTATTACCAAACGCTCGATTGCTAGGAGTAAAGCTATGAAGCTCTATCTTGGTGCTGGAAAACATAGACTTGAGGGATTTCATCATGTCGACTTGTTTCCTTTTGAGGGTATTGATATCGTCGCAGACATTACGAAGGGTCTCCCCATGGTTGCAGATAGTTCAGTAGACTACGTCTATTCACAGGATTTTCTTGAGCATTTACCTCCAGAGAGTAAAATACCCGTGATGAACGAGATCTGGCGAGTTCTTAAGCCTGATGGTGTTATGGAACACGTGATTCCCCTTGCTGGAACGAGAAATGACTTTGGATCTCCTTCCCATCTCTCTCACTGGCACCCCCAACAGTTTGAACATTTTGACGTAGATAGTTATAGATATACGGTAGATCATGAATATGAGGGTTTTAAAGGTGGTTTTAGGAGGGTGAGCGTTGAATATGGAGCAGAAATCAATGGAGAGCCACCTCAAACGTTTAAAGTTGTCTACAAGGCGGTAAAATGAGGCAATTTAGTACTCCTATAATCATCTTAGCGATTGGAGCGTGGTTATATTACCAGTTTATCATCGCGATAGGTCACTGATCCATGAGAAAGACTTTTATCATCACGATGTTTGGTGAACCTTTTAGCTGGATTCAGCAGTATATTGACCATGTTCAGCATCTTGAAGTCGATGGTTGGTTTTGGAAGATAATAACGCCCCATGATATCAAGTCAAAAGGAAACGTCGAGGTTGTGAATATGACAATCGAGCAGTTTAATGACTTGGTTGAGACTAAGACAGGCGTTCGCTCCGGACTTTATATCAACAGTAAAGGAAAACCAAGCGCTCATATTACCGACTTTTATATTTTCTCAGGAGCTATCTTCGAGGACTATCTGAAAGACTCTGATTTTTGGGGTGTAACGAATATGGATGTGGTTTATGGAAACTTGAGCAAATTCATCACCGACATGATGCTTCATCAGTGTGATATTTTCTCAGACGACGTGAATACAATAAACGGAGTGTTCAGTCTATGGAGAAATACACCTATCGTGAACACTCTATACAAAAGTATTCCTCATTGGAAAGATATTTTGAGCTATCCAAGGTGCATCGGATGTGAGACTGGAGATATTGACAGTCATTTTCTCTATGGTTCAGATGAGATTCTTATGACTAACGTGGTTCGCAAGGCAAATTATATTCGATTTCTGTACCCTACTCACTACCCAATGCTCAGTCATGACCGTCTTGAACAGCACGTCCCAACACCAAAGCTCTCGATGAAAGACAACGGAGCGCTTTACGAACTTTTTAGAGATACTCTTGATAACTCACAGTATGAGCACGCTCGACCCTTCATAGGCCGAGAGATATACTTGTTTCATTTCTCAAGAACTAAAAAATGGCCTCTCTAATTACAGGAAGAAACGGGTTCATCGGAAGCGCTCTTGCAAAGCGAGACCTTCCTGATGGGATTTATTGGTTTGGGTCTCCCTCAAGCAATATATTGTTTGATGAGGATATCTCAACGTGCATGAGAGAGACCATTGACGGATTCATTTCGATACTTGATAGGTGTAAGCGTACAGGTGAATATCTGGTGTACCCTTCCTCTGCAACGGTCTATAACAAGAATACTTCCTATGCAAGATGCAAGTCTATCCTTGAGGACCTTCACTTTGCCTATAATATCCCCGCTTTGGGTGTGCGAATTTCAGCAGGCTATGGACCAAACGAAGCTCATAAAGGGAGATATGCCTCAGTGATATATCAGTGGTGTCAGCAGATGAAAAGAGGAGAAAGGCCGGTCATCTATGGAGACGGTACTCAAACAAGGGATTTCATATTTGTTGACGACATAGCAGACGAGATTGAGAGATTGGCAAAAAATCATCAATGTGGTATTGTTGATATTGGGTCAGGTAATGTCAACAGTTTCAATGAAGTCGTTGATATCATCAATGGAGTTCTTGGAACAAACATCAAGCCAATATACATTGATAAACCGGCTCATTATGTTGACAGTACTCCCGTCTTGGGAATCGAAAATGCTCGTTCATTAGAATATGGTATACGAAAAATCCTATTGGGATAGTAGATACTCAAACGGTGGGGACTCAGGGTACGGCTCATATGGGGAGCAACTCTTGAAAAAGTTGAGTTGGCTGTCTGGATTTAATGTGAAGTCCATCTCAGAGATTGGGTGCGGAGACTTAAACTTCGGGAGAAACCTTCTTCAGCTCTATCCTCACGCTAGTTATGCAGGTCAGGATATCTCATCGGTTGTTTTGGAAAAAAACAGCAAGATATCGCCGGAACTGATGTTCGTAAACTCCATCGAGGACTTACCCGATTCAGACTTATTGCTTTGTGTAGATGTTTTATTTCATGTCCTTGATGAGCAGGAGCTTGAGCATATCCTTTCAACCATTGAGCAGAAGTGGACGAAATACCTTGCTATAACAGCCTATGAACGAGATGAGCCAAAAGACAATCACGTCAGAATCAGGAAGTTTGATTATAAAAGGTTTGGAGAGCCCTTGATTCGTCAGGTAGTTGAGGAGGATGGTCAACTGTATTTTTACCTATTCAAAAGGCCCGTTGATTTGAGAAAGGTCTCGTGTTGTCTTAATACCAAGGACGGTGAGTACCCTGCGGAGATTTTAGAGCATCTCAAGAGCTTCAACTTTGGTGAAATCATCATTCAAACAAACTCTGATAGTCCGCATGGTAAGTATAAAGCTTTTGAAAAGGCGAAGTTTGACCTCATATATTATCAAGACGATGACGCTATATGTCCGGTTGCACAGTTGGCGACTTATTCTGACCCCGAGATGATTAACGTGGCAATGAAGCCAAGTCATTTCGAGGGTTACAAAAACACACGAATGACGATGGGGTTGGGTTGGGGGTCTATCTTCCCAAAAAAACTGCTGGACTCATTGAGTAAATATACCGATAGATATGGAGAGGATGAAGTTTTTATGAGGGAGACCGAGAGAATACTCACCTATTTGAACTATCCTCAAAACAGATTCACTTTTCCAATCATTGACTTACCTTCTGCAACGGCTCCTGATAGGTTGTATCGACAACCAAAACACTACGACTTTATCCCTATCGTTGAGCAAAGATGCAAGGATTTGATTGATTAGTAATACTGTGATACTATAAAATAATGATACAAAGAGTACGCGATAAGGTCCGATCATTTAAGCCTCAGCAGGTGATCTCCTTTAAGGACTGGAGCATTATTAACGATAAAGCTGCAAAGGCATCTAGATTTCTCTCTGAGGATAACGTCCTCTATCAGACTCTCATAGCAGAACTTAAGAGTGCACAAGACATTATCCTTGAGAATCGTGTCCATGAGGTTCGAGAAATTCGTATTATTGGGGAGATCCAGAAGATTTTTATAACAGGAAGAGAAGAGCAGATGAACGAGCTTGTTGGACAGGTCAAGTTCATTAAAAACTTCTTGGCAGAGCTCCAGTCGTGGATAGACTTAAAAAACCAACTACAGAAACAGGAGGCTGACGGATCTATTATTATTCGTCGCAAAGAGGAGGAGTTACTTCGTGAAAAAGCCTGAGGATTTTCCATTTCCGCTAGATACTGATATTGAGGAACAAATTCCCGTTAAAAAGATTGGAGTCGATATAGACGAGAACGGAAATGCCAAAGTCTCTGTAAAGACGGTTCTTGAGAAGCAAACAGTCCGGTACATAAACGCTCCTAAAGAGAAGTACCGATGTAAAGATGGGGAGCACTTATTCCGGGTATTCAACGCTGGAAAGTGGATGTTTGCCTGCATTAACTGTCCTTTTGTTCGTAAAGTTCTTCCAACTTCTCACAGGTTCGATTTAGTCTCAAAGAAGCTAATAAACCGCAGAACAGGTCAAGCCGTGTAATCAAAACATTACATTCCTCAGATCCCTCCAATATACTTAAATTATAGCAAGCCTCTTTATAGATAAGAAGCTTATACCTTCGGGGAGTCGATCCTCGTTACACAAATCGTTAGGGGGAAGCTTGCACAAAGGGGGTGAGTAGAATAATGGAAGATAACACAGAAGAGCGTGGATTTGGTGAGACTGTAGAGCGTGAAGACGCTGAAGACACCGAAGACACAGCAGATGACCAGAGAGAGACGACATCTAATCAAGACCAGGAAACCGAAACTGAGGAGACTGCCAACCAGGATGACTCAGCAGACAACAAGGACGAAGAGAAAGATGACAAGTCTCAGGACTCAAAGTCAGATCAGGAGAAAACTGACAAGGGTACAAACCTTGACAAGAATCCGAAGTCTGCGGTGCATCAGCAGTTGGCTAATGCCACACGAGTAGCTAGGCAGATGGAAGCCGTTTTAGGCGACCCAGCCAAGATTGCACGTTGGATGAAAGAGCAGTACGGATTAGATGTTGTTGAGAAATCTGAGGCGAAAGCGACAGAGACAACTACTACTAAGAAATGGACTGCTAAGGACTTTGAGAACATCGAAGATGTTGCGGATAAGTTCAACCAGTTACAGGAGACTTTCACTCAAACAATGTCTGAAAAGGACAAAAAGATTGAAGCTCTTGAGAAACAGGTTGGAGGAATCCAAAACAGTGGTAGAATGCGAGAAATCGCAGACAACACTGGTTCAGAAGTCAAAAGTTTGCAAGCTGAGCCAGAGCTAAACCCAAAGAGCCCGCTATTTATAGAAGGGCTTGAAAGTCAGATTGCATCTCTTTACCAGAAGTTAGATTTTGATGAAGAGTCTGGAGCTTATAGAGGTAGATACTCTATAAAGGAAATCGGTGACCAATTTCTTACGGCTGCACGAGCAGCGAGAAAGGCAGGTCGCTTAGATGGCCAGACGATAATCAAAGACAAGACGGCTGGAAGAGTGAGGACTGGCACTAAGGTCGAGGATACGACTCCTGATAAGGAATTAACAGCAGGAGCGTCGACCGTCCGCAACCCCGACGAGACTCGGATCGACTGGATGCTGCGTGGCTGGGAGGTCACGGGCGCAGTGGGTCCG
>OFQZ01000218.1_pt1 | contig 22501 bp, 38 predicted proteins | sample 1543011 | NCBI WGS metagenome assembly OFQZ01 (sample SAMN07774216, study PRJEB24372) | wastewater metagenome | isolation source: Exp Tend NO 0WW | collected 2016-02 | reverse complement strand
GCCTCGGGCGCCAGGCCCGGCGACGTTGGAGGTGCACGAGGCGGAGGAAAGCCATCGCTCTGAGCGGCTCGCCATGCTCGAACCTGGCTACGTGTCCCCGTTCCGTGGCCTCATCTGATCAGAACGGGATATCGTCATCCCCCGGCGCGCCGCCGTAGCCGCCCCCGAAGTCGGGCTCAGGTTGGGCGCCACCATCCGCGGGGGCTCGTCCAGCAGGACGCCCGGACCGCTCGCCGCCCTCGGCACCCGCCGCGCCGTCGCGGCCGCCGATGAACTGGACGGTGTCGGCGACGATCTCGGTGGTGTAGTGCTTCTGGCCGTCCTTGTCCCACGAGCGGGTGACCATCTTCCCTTGCGCGTACACCTTGCCGCCCTTCTTGAGGTACTGGCCGATGATTTCGGCAAGCTTCCCGAAGGCCACGCAACGTACCCACTCGGTGCGCTCCTTGCGCTCGCCCGTGCTCTTGTCGGCCCAATACTCATTCACGGCCAGCGTGAAGTTCGTCACGGCGGAACCGCTGCCGGTGTATTTCGTCTCTGCGTCTTTGCCGGCGGTGCCGACGACGACGACCAGGTTCACTCCTCTCATGGTTCAAGCCTCCTGGGCTTCGGTTGCTGTTTTCAGTGCGTCCGCCAGATCGGCGGGGTTAATGGTCTGGAGCCAGCGGAGCGCGGTCACGAAGTCAACGCCATACGAGCGCGCGAGGGTGTTCGCCATGCCGGTGACGCCAGGGCTCTGCTCTTCGTCTTGCCGGCGCAGCGCGGCGTAGGTGGCCATCGTGTCGGCCTTCGGGCCAACCAGTGCGACATCTGCCGGCGCGGCGGTCGTTACCTGCGGGGACGGAGCAGCGAGGTCAGCGTCAAGAACGCGCTCAATCAGATCGGCGGCGGCGCTTGCTTCTGTCGCAGTTACGACCGGCGCCGGCTGCTGGGCGGCCTGCTGCTGTGCCATTCGCTGCTCTTCCTCGCGGCGTGCACGCTCCTTGGCTTCGGCCTTCTCGCGGGCTTCACGCTCAAGGCGCTCGCGCGTCTCGCGTTCGATGCGCTCGGCCTCGGCGGCAAGCTTCGCGGCTTCCTGCGCCTTGTGCGTGGCCACGCGGCCCTCGACGGTGGCGCGGAAGGCCTCGGCAGGCATGGTGACCAGGTTCTGCAGGTCGCGGAACAGGAATCCGTGCTCCGGGGCCAGAGTGTCCAGCGTGCGCAGGTTGGCGTCGATGGCATCGGCCATCGCGTTCGTCTCGATCTTGCCCTGCGCGAGCACGGTGTCCACCGCGTTCTGGATGCTCTCAAGCGTGCGCTTGCCCTTGATGGCGCCGGCAAAGTCTGCGCGGTAGGCCGGCATCTGCACGCGGCCTGCGAAGCGTGCCTGCAGGGTGGCGATGTGCTTCGACAGCGCCTGCTCACCGCCCTGCTGGATGGCGTTGCGGCGGTTGGTCTTCTCGGCAGCCACCAGTTTCTCGGACGCCAGCGCGGTCGTGCGGAACATCTCCGCGAGGTCTTTCAGCTCGCGGCTGAACGTGGCGACATCGGCGATCTGCCCAACCACCTCGTCTGCCTTTGCTTTCAGCATGGCCTCGGCATCGCGCATCTTCTTGCACAGCGCCTCGCGGTCGGCAAAGTCCTGGTCTGTGACCAGCGGCGCCTTCGTGCGCTCGACCAGCGCCTCGGTGGCGGCGCGGAACGCCGGCAGGTTGGATGACAGCGCCATCGTTCCGCGCTCGATCTCGTAGACGATGGCAGGAAGGTTTGCCACCGGCGCGGCGACGACCTCGGCCTTTGTGACCTTCGGCACGTAGGCGGCGACGTCCTTCTCAAGTTGAGCCCAGCCGGCGACGATCTGCTCGGCCCGGCCTGGGCGTGGGGTGTAGGTGTAGGTCTCCATCCGTTCTTCGGTGCCGTCGCTGGCGGTGAAGATCACGCGCTTAAGACCGCCGACAAGGATCTGCTGCTCAAGCTGCGGCCAGTACGCTGGGTCGTCGGCTATGGCGCCTGTGCGCACGGACTCGGCAAGAGCCTCGTTCCAACGCTTGTGCTCGAAGCCGGTCTCGCCGTCAATCGTGATGCCGTCGAACGAGGCGGACAGGCGCGGGTGCTCCTCGCTAACACCAACGGCTGGGAACAGTTCTTCGCCGATCAGTTCCTCGACGATGGGGCGCGCTTGCGCCTCAGTGGAGTGTCCATCATCGAAGCGGCGCTGAAGTTCCGCGGATACCTCTTTGATTTCTCCGGTGGCAAGTCGGTGAATCAGTTCGTTGCGCGTCTCGAACTTTCCAGTGCCAAGCATCGCCGGCGCATCGCTGGCGTTGAAGTGCTCGGCGCGGTGGGCATGCCACTCGGGGCTGCCTTGGGTCAGGTTGACGACTTTCATTGTTTGGCTTCCTCTGCTGCCGGCGCGGTGACCGTGGTTTTGATGGCGTTGATCTTCTTTTTCTGGTCATCGGTCAGCGTGTACTTCGACTCGACCGTCCCGATGATGTTGTCGTGCGTTGCCTTGCCGGCAGCGATGCGCTTCTCCCACAGCGGAAGGTTTGCCGTGAACTGATCGTCGGGGTATGCCGGCTTGGCTGGCGGCTGCTGGGGCTGCTGCTTCGCCGGTGCTGCGCGAGTGGTGGTCACCGGGCCTGCCTCGCTGCCGTCCTCGTCGAGGTCGTCGTCGGCAGCCAGACACAGCATCGACTGGTAGGCGTAGCGGCGCAGGTAGGAGATCTTCGCGCCGAAGGTCTTGATGTCGTCGCCGCTGGCCGAGCCGAGTTGCATCTCACTGACCAGCCTCTCGCCGGACTCGTGCAGCAGCTCGGTGCGCAGATTGGTGCCAGCGATGAGCTGCACCATCGACAGGCCGTTCGCCGCGAGGTGCTCGCGGGTGGCGTTGATCAGTTCCTCAAGGTCGGCGTAGCTGAACTTGTACTTCGAGTTGGTGCGTGTCGAATAGATCTCGACGTCGCGGTTCTTGACGATCGGGCGGAATGCGCCCTGCGCCTTAGCCAGGGCAGCCGCGAGATTCGCGATGCCGGCCGGCTGGGTGGCTGCTTCGGTCATTGGTGACCCTCCGGTTAGCCAGCGCGTTGTGCGCCGGGTGTTGACAACAGTGCCACGGCGGCGTTACGGTGTCAACACCTACCACGCAACAAAAGTATCAGCGGGGCCGATATGCGAGAAATAGACAAGGCAGCACAACAGTTGCAGGCCGCAAAGGAAAGGGAGCTGGCACGGATCGCCGCGCGGCTGGAGGTGATGAATCTCCGGGCAGTGTCAGAAAAGACCGGGGTTGGTTACACAACCATCCGGCTGATCGTCCAGGGGGCGACCACTGCGGACATCGAGACGGTGCGCAAGTTGTCCGAGTGGCTGGACACGCAGAGTTGACGGTATCGCCGCTTGCGTTGTGCGGGCGGCGGTGTGATTATTTGGGCGCGGCGTAAACCCTTGGGGAAGGGAGCGTTGCGGGTGTAACGGACAGCGTGAGAAAGCCTTTAGCACGCCTGTCTTTCGTGTAGTCGGTGTCCGTTCCGGCGAAGCGATCCCCCGGCAGGTGTCCTAAAGGCTTTTTTGCGTTTGGAGGTTTTGTGGCAAGGATCAGGTCAATAAAGCCGGAGTTTCCGCACTCCGAAAGCATGGGTAGGGTGAGCCGCGACGCGAGGCTGCTTTTCATCATGCTTTGGACGATAGCGGATGATGCCGGGAGGCTTCGCGGAAATTCGCGAATGCTCGCGAGCCTTCTTTTCCCGTATGACGACGACGCCAGAACGTTGATTGATGTCTGGCTTGCTGAACTACAGCGAGAAAAGTGCATTGACATTTACAAGTCTGGTGGAGACTCATACGTTGGCATCCGTAACTGGTTGATTCACCAGAAAATTGATAAGCCTAGCAAGTCAAAAATACCTCCATTCTGCGAATCCTCGCGAATCCTCGCGAATCCTCGCGAACGCTCGTTGGAGGATCAAAGGAATGGATCAAAGGATCAAGGAGAGGATCAAGATCAGGATCTTTTAGCGACGGCTGCCGCCATCGCATCAGCCATTGAGTCCATGTTGGTTTTCATGCTGTGCCCTGTGACAGCTAAACCTAAGACGCCGGCCAAAGGAACACGCCTACCAAACGACTGGACACTTCCTGACGACTGGCTAACCGATGCCAACGAAGCAGGCCTTACTGCTGGTGCGGCAAAAAACGAGGCTGCCAAGTTCAGGGATTACTGGTGTGCCCTACCCGGTGCCAAGGCTGTGAAACTCGACTGGCGTGCAACGTGGCGCAACTGGTGCCGGGCTGCGGCCGCAAGGTCTGTCAGGCCGCAGGGCAAGCCAAGTAAGCACGACCTGTCACAGATGGACTACAGCAAGGGGGTAACACCTGATGGAAGGTTCTAAAGGCGTGTCATCAATGGCCGACACATGGCTGGTAGAACGTTTCGGCGAGGAAATCACCGTCGAAGGAAACTGCGAAAAACACGGCCACTGGTCAAAGACTGCAAGGTCAAAAACGCCAGAGAATTTAAGGAACAAGTGCCAAAAGTGCATCGATGATGCGGCCGCAGAAAAAGCCGATGCCGACCGGATCGCAAAGGAGGCGGCAGCGGAAAGCCGCAGGCTTGAGCACCTTGAAGCAATCGGCGTATCCAGGAGGCATGACGGTAAGACGTTCGATACCTTCATTGCTGACAACCCGGAAAAAGCAAGGGCACTTTCTGTATGCAGGAAATTCTCCGAGCAGGTTGTCAAGAACCCGGTAGGCGTTCCGTCTCTTATCCTGTCAGGCAGCCCCGGAACGGGCAAGACTCACCTTGCGTGTGCGATTGCGCAGTACGCTGACCTTCATGGTATCGGCGTGGTCAAAAGAAATGCTGCCGATGTGTTCAGGGCGATCAAGGCGACGTGGGCAAAAGACAGCGCAAAGTCTGAGCGCGCGCTGCTAGAAGACACTGGAAGCCGAGACCTGTTCATCATCGACGAAGTAGGCACCCAGCACGGGACAGATACTGAGCGGTTGATGATGTTCGAGGTCGTGAACCGCAGATATGAGAATTGCTTGCCGACGATCCTTGTCAGCAACCTGAACATAGATCGGCTGCGTGAGGAAATCGGAGACAGAGTTCTCGATCGCCTGCGTGAGGGTGGAGGTCAGGTTTTGCTGTTCACCGGCGAGTCATGGCGGAAGCAGTGAGCGAACCCTCGCCGGCAAAGCAGAAGCGCATCCCGAGCCGGATCTACGTCGACATCCGCAAGATGATCGACCCGGCCACCGGTGAGGAAGTCGGCTGCCTGGTGCCCGTCGGCCAGACCGACCGCGCCATCCTGCGCCGGAAGAAGTGCCGCGTAGGCATGCGCATGCGCACCACGGTCAGCAGGGAGCGGGATTACGGCCAGCACAAGTATGTCCACTGCATAGGCCAGTTCGTAGAGGCGAACATCGAAGGCTTCGAGGGGAAGGACGCCCACACCATCGTCAAGGCGCTGCAGCTCGAGGGCGGGTTCTTCTGTGACCAGGAGCGCCTCCAGATCGAGGGCTTCGAGGGCTACCTGATCCGCAAGGTGCCGCGCTCGATGGCCTTCGACGAGATGGACGAGACGGAATTTCAGTCTCTGGTGAAACAGATTTGCAACCATCTGGCCGAGAAGTACCTGCCAACACTGTCGCCCGAACAGGTTGCCGAGGCGATCGAGCTGATGCCGGACGACCCGACATGATCCAGTGGAAGCCGAAGAAGCGCCAGTGCAAGGCGGAAGGATGCAGGTGCCGGTTCCTCGCCGAGAAGGAGAACGTCTGGTGGTGCTCGCCGGAGTGCGGGGCAAAGCTGGCGCTGGCAAAGCTGGCGAAGGCCCGTGCGAAGAAGGCGAAGCAGGAGCGCGCTGAAAGCCGAACGGCAAAGCAGAAACTGAAGACGCGCAGGGACTGGATGGCCGATGCGCAGAAGGCCTTCAACGCCTACGTCCGAGCGAGGGACGAGGGCCTGCCGTGTATCAGTTGCGGTGTTAGTCAGGCTGCACAGTGGGATGCCGGGCACTTCCGGTCTGTAGGTGCCGCCGCTCACCTTCGCTTCAACGAGGACAACGTGCACCGCCAGTGCAGCCGGCCGTGCAACAAGGACAAGAGCGGGAACCTGCTGAACTATCGGCGCGGGCTGATCGAGCGGATCGGACTGGCGCGCGTGGAGGCGCTGGAGAACGACAACAGCACGGCGCGGCTCTCTATCGACGACATAAAGGCAATCAAGGAGAAGTACGTCGGGCTGAATAATCTGTTGACACGCGCCCTTAAAAGTAGGGTATAGTGCATGGCCTCGGCAGACGACCTGCCGGGAAACAGGAGAGAGACATGGAAAACGAACAGCGCATGACCGTCACGCTTGTGATGGCTACGAATGAATGGGGAAGCCCTACGACAGTTACACCTAACATCTGCACGCCAAAGTATGGCTACACTGCGGTTTCCGAACCGCTGACAATCACGTTCAAGCCGCTCCCGAAAGATGTAGTTATTGCCGCGCAGTTGGACGTGCTTGACGCGCAAGAGGAGCAACTTCGTAGCGAGTTGGCCGACAAGTTGGCAGGACTCAACGCACGCCGCGCCGAACTGCTCGCCCTTCCGGCACCGGAGGCGGTATGAGCAACGTCCGCACCCGAGACTACGACGGCCCGCGCTCGCTAGACCCTGCCTGCGCGGACGACTACACGCCGGAGTGGAAAGTGACGTGCGATTCGTGCGGCGAGGTGTCAGAGGTTACCGGCGGCCGTCCTGATCGTTGCCCGGAGTGTGCGGAAATAGACCTTGATGCGCTGACTATTCGTGAGGTGCCAGCATGAGCCGCACGACAGCCGGGCTGCTGCTGGCCGCGATATTTGCCCTTGCGTGCTACGTCGGCCCTAGCGAGGCCGGCTCCGTCAATCTTGAAGCCGCCGACTGCGCGGCAAGTGAGAGGTGCTACAGGTGAGCGACGATAGATCAGCAAAGGTAGCGAAACTAATAACACCTGAATTAACGGGCGCGAGTAGCGCGTCCCGTTGAATGAATTGTTATGCGTAACCCTGAGGAAAACGATATGCACATGATAGAACGCTTGCAAGCCGCGATTGCAGCAAATGAGGAAGCCGACAAGCTGGCGATGACTTGCTTGAACCTGCAACACGCACGCAGGCTGGATCAGCTCGTATGCGATGCAGATAATCTTTCCCGCGACTTTGTGCGGCGACATGGCAGAGAGATGATTGCAGAAATAACCCTGCTCCTTAACACGCTGGCCGATGTTGTAGACCACGATTTTGCCTATGTTGGCGGCGAGGCAAGCACAGAAGATCCGAGAAGCCTATACAACCGAGTGAAGCGCGGGCGCGAAGTGCTGGCAGGGACGCGGCATGATTTACAAGGTTGAGTTTTCCGAAGGCGGTGTGTGCCACACAGGTTACAGGCCGCTTGCACTGGTATGGGCGAAACGAAAGGGCGCAAAAATGACACAGATAGATGAAACGCGAGAGTACGAAACAGTGCGAAGGCTGCACGCGACATCGCCTGAAGGCATGGAGCTTGATGCGCTGAAAACCTCAGCCGCTATTGCGTGGGGTTGGCTGTGGCATGTGACAACTGAGGATGACCGCGTGAAAACGGCGCGGCATCTGCTTGGACAGTTTTTGAACCGCGACATGAAGCGTTACGGCATCCAGACGGCCAAGGATGAAGGAGCACAAGTGAATGTGCAGGAAATTGAGTCCGCCATGCTGCGCGGTGAATTTGGTGACGCATAACTGAGGCGCTGAAATTCATGGTTGCCAACGGTATTGCAAAAACAGACGACGAGGCGTTGTTGGTCGCAAGCGTGCTTGGCGAGGTAGCAATGCAATCCTTTGATCCTGGTGCAGACCTTGGCAAAGAAACGGCCATTGCGGTCATGAGAAACCATCCGGCAGGGAGGCACTGAAAATGAGTCGCACAAACGAAGTAGTAAGCATGACGTACAAAGAACTTGACAGCTTGACCGACGAGCTCGACCGCCTCCGCGCCGCCAACGCCCGGCTGCAAGCGTGGCATGACGCGGTGATGGGGCAGGAGACTATCGGTTTTGAAATCGTGTTTAAGACTGGCAAGTGGATGAAATACGACCCATCAGGATTCGCGCCAGAAACAAAAACAGAACTAATCATCCGCCCGCAACCGCTGGCGAAGGAGTGAGGAAATGAGTGGATTCGATGATTACAGAGACCTGTGCGAAGAACGCGACCAACTCCGCGCCGAACTGGAAGCGTCTCGTCGTGAACTTTTCGCGTATCAGGCTGACGTAGAGGGAGCAAACCGCAGAGAACTATCCTTTGCGACGGCATGCGTTCGTAATGTTGAAGGAATCACAGTTGGTGGCGCACTTGAAATGCAGCGCGACGAAATAGCATCCCTCCGCGCCGAACTCGCGGAACTGCGGGCGCGGGTGAGTGCGCAGAATGATCGGCTTGCGCATATCGCTGAATACTGGAACGGCGAAAGAAACGATAAGGCTATGTACGACGCACTGTGCCACATCGTTGACGAGGCCGGTTCTGCGCTGCCCGTCCCGCCCGCTGCGGTGCCTGACGTGTTTATAGAGCACTCGGTAATGCGACCCCCGGTAAAGCCCGCTGCGGTGCCGGATGATGTGGCGAAGGATGCGGAGCGGTACCGTGCGTGTCGTTACGCTGCACTTGCTGCTGACAACGACCCGCTTATTGAGCAAATGCTAGATTGGCCAAACGTATCAACGGCTGATGAGTTTGACATTCAGACCGACCAGATAGCCGCCATCCTCGCCGCCAAGGAGAAAGGACAATGAGCAATCAAACCGAACTGCTGCGCGAGGCTGCCGATATTATCGACAAACTTGCGGACGACTTGATGAACGAATTGGCGGACAGATACCCGGCGGAATCTCGGAAATTCCCATCGCAGAACCGCCGGTATGAGCGTGACGTTGCGATAGTCAATGAGGCCCGCGCCTTCCTCGCCAAGATCGACGCGGCGGAGGGTGAGGAGTCAGAGTTTCAGGTTATCTCAGGAGCCGACGAAGATGCGTGCATCGAGGCCGCAACCAGTGGCCCGCGTGATGTAGCGTTACGCGAGGCGATGCGATACGCGCATCAGTACGCAGAGGATGGCCCTGTGAAGGTTGTCGAGTTAGTCACAGTCGCCATGCTCCCCGCCGCCCGCCGGCAGGAGAGTGAGTGATGGGAGTATCTCGGTCTGACATTGATGATGGGTCAATGACCTATCACGTCATCCCGTGCGGAGACCTGCGCGAACACGTTGAGCATGGGCAGGATTGCTGGTGTAAGCCTGCGCTTGATTATGTTGAGAACAACGGATTGCTGTGCGGATGGATTGTTATCCACAACGCGGCAGATGGTCGTGAGCAATACGAAACCGGAGAGAGGAAGCACCAATGACGATGCCCGCCGACCAAGCCGCGAAGGAACGCCCGATCTTGATGAGCGCGCCGATGGTGCGCGCCATTCTGGCCGGAACGAAGACGCAGACGCGGCGGGTGGTGAAGTTGACCGACGCCGGCCGAGTGAAGGCTCCAGGCTCTACACACAACTGGCACCTTGACGATCCGGATGCGGTGCTGGCCTGCCCCTACGGCCAGCCCGGCGACCGGCTGTGGGTGCGGGAGACGTTCAAGGCTGTCGCCAGCGGTGAGGTGAAGAACGGATACGGCGAGGTGCGCTACGGTTTCGCCTATCAGGCTGACGGCGCGACCCGCTGGCAGGAACAGCCAACGATCATCCACGACCTGACCGGCCAGCCGGCAACAGGCCCGCTGCAATTCAAGCCGGTGCCGTGGAAGTCGAGCATCCACATGCCGCGCCGGGCCAGCCGGATCACGCTGGAGATCGTCAGCGTGCGAGTGGAGCGGTTGAACGACATCAGCGAGGCGGATGCGCACGCCGAAGGAACGCCGCACAGCATGCAGTACGCGAGCGGCCGGCTCGCGTCCGAGAACTTCGCGCACCTGTGGGAGTGCATCAACGGCGATGACAGTTGGGACGCCAACCCGTGGGTGTGGGTCGTCGAGTTTCGGAGGCTGCCATGAAACCCGACCAAGCCGCGAAGGTGCTGCGGAATCACAGCGCATCAGTAGACCTGCTACCAACCGTCGCAGCCGCCATCGACGCCGCCGTCGCCGCGCTGGAACACCAACCGAAGCCCGCCTACTGCTGCGCCAAGTGCGGGCTTGCCGAGATGCACCCCCGCGAGCGCGCCCTGCACCAGGATGCCAAGCGCGGGAACTTTCGGCAGGAGGACGACGGGGCATGAAAACGCAAAACCATGACCGATTAGGTGATAAAATGACGTTCCGATCTTTCCTGACGGGTTGCTGGCTGGCGGTATGCGTTCCCATCATCGGCTTCTCCGTTGGCCTTGCGATAGACCGGAGGTTCCGCCATGAAGAGTACTGATGCGACCAAGCGCCGCCGCAGGCTTCTGGAGATCCGTGAGAAAAACAACCTCACCAATGCCGGTGTCGCACAGTTGGCTGGCGAGGGCACGAGTATCAAGACAGTGGAGTCTTGGCTGGCCAAACCCGGCGCAGCGGGCTCACGCCCCATCCCCGCCTACCGCATGGAGTTGATCGAGCTCCGTGTGGCCATAAAGAAGTCTGGGGCCGCAGCATGAGGCCGAGCAGGACCAAGGAGCTTGCCGCCCAGAACGACCGCAGGCTCTCGGCCATTCGGGATACCGAAAAGCAAGCCACTAAGGCCACCAAGGAAAGGGTAGATCTACTGATCAGCGCCTGGCGTACAGACAACAGCCTGAGCCTTTCCCGGTGACCACATGACGACGTTGACGGAATCAGCGCAGGGTCTGCGCGACCCTCAGGCCGCCCGCGTGGAGTGGCATGAGGAGCGCAGGGCTATCAGCACCACGCCCGACGCCTCGGACTCATAACCAAACGCCTGCCGGGCAGGTACGAAACGACAGCGGCAGGGGATGCGGTTATCTATGGGGACACAGAATGACCGGAGGCACTAAACAAGTGGCAGATTCTGACAAACGCAGGCCGCCCCGCACTGGCTGGCCATCCCGCTGTGCGCTGAACACCACAGGGGTGAGTCTGGCCTGCACGGCATGGGCACCAGAGCATTTGAGCGCCATTACGGGCTGGGCGAGCTCGATCTGCTGGCGCTGACGATCGAGGCGCTGCAGTGACGCCAGCCATACTGAAAGCCGTCACTGGCCTGCCGTGGGTGGCCGAACACCGGTTCGCGCTGGAACACATCGGCGCCGGGCCGGCCATTCGCAACCGGCTCAAGGCCGCCAATTTGCAGGACTGGCGTTTTGACTTCGCCTGCCACTCCGTCCGCCTCGCTGTCGAAATCGAAGGCGGTGCATGGACGGGAGGCCGACACACTCGCGGCAAGGGGTTCAACGATGATCTGCGCAAGTACGGCGCCGCCATGCGCCTCGGCTGGACTGTCTACCGCTGCAGTCACGCAATGGTCGCCAGCGGCGAGGCCTACGACACCATCACGGCGGTCTGCCGCAACCTGGAGCAGCGCCATGCGCCTGCGCCGAGTACGGCCTGATCCAGAGCGTCAACTCGCACTGTCGGATGCTTGGGGCATCCGGGCATGCCAGTCCCCGCTGCACGCCGGCAGCAGGAACATCCCGGCCGACCAGTTCGTCCGCAACGGGCCATACCTGCGCACCGTCTGCCGCCTGTGCTGGGCAACCGCCAACCGTGGCCGCAGAGATGAAGGGCCGGCCGATGGTTTGAGCCGCGCGGACTTCACGCGGATCAATCAGCAATGGCGCCCGACTGCTGACCACTCCCGAAAGCGCCGACGATTCGGTCATCGCCGGGCAGAGTCCGGCTTGTCATAGGTCAGGGGCCGGTGACGATGCACAGGCAAACGATACGCACACCCGAAATCGTCGATGAGATATGCACACGCATGTCCACCGGTGAACCGCTGGCAGCAATCTGCCGCAGCGAACACATGCCGGGGCTGCGCACTGTCTACGATTGGGCAGAGCGTGACGCCGACCTGTCCGCACGGATCGCGCGCGCGCGCGAAGAAGGTGAGGACGCCATTGCGGCTGAATGCCTGACGATTGCTGACGACGCCACGAACGACTGGATGGAGCGCAGCGGGCAGGGCGCACCGGGCTACACCCTGAATGGCGAGCATGTGCAGCGGTCGAAACTACGCATCGACACCCGCCTCAAACTGCTCGCCAAGTGGAACCCGAAGAAATACGGGGAGCGCCTCGACCACACCAGTGGCGGCGAACGGCTCCCAGCACCAACCACCGTCGATCTGTCCGCGCTGCCTGCCGAAGTCCTCCGGGCGCTGCTGAATGCCAACAATGGGCCAGCCAGTACGGATTAACCTCGCGGACGTTGAGCGCGAACTGTGCCGCAGGTCGCTGGCCGACTTCATCCGGCAGGCATGGCGCGTCATCGAACCGGGGCAGCCCTACGTTCACGGCTGGCACATCGACGCCCTGGCTGATCACTTGTCAGCCGTCAGTCGCGGCGAAATCAACCGCCTGCTGATCAACATCCCGCCGGGCACGATGAAATCGCTGGCCGCCTGCGTGTTCTGGCCGGCGTGGGAATGGACGGTCAATCCGCACCTGCGCTACGTCTGCGCCTCGCACTCGCAAGATCATGCCATCCGCGACAACGTGCGCACCCGCAGGCTGGTGGCTTCCGAGTGGTATCAGCGCCTGTTCCCACTGGCCCTGTCCGACGACCAGAACGCGAAAACGAAGTTCGAGAACGAGCGCACCGGCTGGCGTCACGCGATGGCGGTCGCATCACTGACCGGCGCCCGTGGTGACCGGGTGATCTGGGACGACCCGCACAGCGTCGAAGATGCCCTGTCAGATACGAAGCGCAACACCGCCCTGCGCGTGTTCGATGAAACCCTGCCGACCCGTCTGAACAACCCGGCATCGTCGGCCATCGTCGTGATCATGCAGCGGCTGCACCAGGACGACGTGAGCGGGCACATCCTTGAGCGCGATCTCGGGTACACGCACTTGTGCCTACCGATGGAGTTCGAGCAGGAGCGCAAGTGCATCACGTCCATCGGGTTCAGTGACCCGCGCACCGAGGAAGGCGAACTGCTGTTCCCGGCCCGGTTCCCGCGTGAGGTAGTGGAGCGCGACAAGCAGGTCATGGGTGCGATGGCGGTTGCCGGTCAGTTGCAGCAGCGACCTGCGCCGCGTGGTGGTGGCCTGCTGCAAGCAGACCGGCTGCAGATCGGTGACCCGCCCGGCGCGATGAAGTCGGTGCGGTATTGGGACAAGGCAGGCACTGCCGGCGCTGGCTGCTTCACCGCTGGCGTGAAAGTCGGCAGGGATGGCGATGGCAGGTTCTGGATTCTCGACGTCGTGCGCGGGCAGTGGGGCGCGCCTGAGCGCGAGCGGATGATCAGGCAGACCGCACAGGCTGACGGCGTGCCGGTTCCGGTGTGGATCGAGCAGGAACCCGGCAGCGGCGGAAAGGAGTCTGCCGAGTCCACCGTACGCAACCTTGCCGGCTTCGTCTGTTATGCCGACAGGGTGACGGGAGCGAAAGAGACCCGTGCCGAACCATTCGCCGCTCAAGTAGCGTCCGGGAATGTCTGGCTTGCACGCGGGGCGTGGAATCGAGCCTTCATCGACGAGTGCGCCATGTTCCCGGTCGGCAAGTTCAAAGACCAGGTGGACGCCGCATCGGGCGCGTTCGTGAAGCTGACGCAAACAGATTCGCCGGTTGGCGTATCGCTCAAGAGGTCGTACTGATGGCAAACGATGTCGCATTTCAGCGTGCCGATTACATGGTCGCCGCGCCCGATTGGGCGATGGTGCGCACCCTCTGCGATGGCGAGTCGAAGGTGAAGGCGGCCGGCGAGATTTACCTGCCCAACCCTTGTGTGCTGGGCAGCACCGGCGAAAGCCGCAGCGAGGTCGCCGCGATCTACACGCGCTACCTCGCCCGCGCCCTGTTCCTGAACGTCGTCGGTCGCACCCGGTCGTCGCTCGTTGGCGCCGTGTTCCGTCGCACCCCGAAGCTCGCCCTGCCGAGCAGCATCGCCTACATGGCGAAGGACTGCGACGGCGCCGGCGTGTCGATCTACCAGCAGTCGCAGTCGGCGCTGGATGAAGTTCTCTCGACCGGCCGCAGCGGCCTGCTCGTCGATTACCCCGACACCGGCGGCGCCGCTTCCGTTGCTGACATGCGTGCCGGAAAGATTCGCGCCAACATCGTGCGATACGACGCCGCGCAGATCGTGAACTGGCAGCAGACCCGCGTCGGTGGCCAGTCGATCCTCACGCGCATCGTGCTGTCCGAGATGGTCGATGCCGTTGATGGGTTCGAGACGAAGCCCGTCGCGCAGCACCGCGAACTTGCCCTCGAAGAGGGCCGGTACGTCGTGCGGTTGTGGCGCAAGAACGCAAAGGGCGATTGGGAGCAGGTCGGCGAGGCCTACCCAACGACATCAACCGGCGCAGCGTGGACGGTGATCCCGTTCGTGTTCGTCGGCGCACTGAACAACGACGCGCAGATCGACGGCGCCCCGCTGTTCGACCTCGCTTGCGTGAACCGCAAGCACTACCAGCTCGGGGCCGACTGGTACAACGCCCTCTACTACGCCGGCAACCCGCAACCCGTGATGGCTGGCCTCACCGAAGAGTGGCGCAACTGGCTTGAAGAGAAGGGCACCGTGATCGGTTCCCGCGCGATCCTGCCGCTGCCTGCCGGTGGTTCGTTCCAGTACGCCACGGTTGGCGCTGACACCGCGATTCAGAAGCAACTCGACACGCTCAAGGACGAGATGGTCGCCCTCGGTGCGCGCCTGATCATGCCGGGCGAGGTGAGCAAGACCGCCACGCAGTCAGCCGGCGAGCAGGAAGTGTCGCACTCGGTCGTGTCACTAGCCGCCGAGAACGTCAGCGATGCCTACACGCAGGCGCTGCAGTACGCGCAGGTGTTCATGGGTGGCGCTGGTGAGTGCGAGTACCGCCTCAATGGCGACATCGCTGGCCGCGTACTCGACCCGCAGATGGTCGTCGCCCTGGTGAGCGCATGGCAGTCGGGCACGGTGCCGAAGCGCGACGTGCAGGTGTACCTGCAGCGCGTCGGGCTGATCGACCCGGAGAAAACGCCGGAAGAGATCGACGAGGAAACGGCAGGCGAGGGCATGACGCTGTGAGTGATGGCCCGAAAAAAGACCGCGAAATGGTTGGGGTGTCAATCTGTCGTGCGCTTGGCCTTGATGCGAAAAACATCAGGGCGATACGCATCAGTGTTGATGCCCCCGGTCACTTCGCTTCCGTCACGGTTGAGCGTGACGTTTTCGACGAAGACGCGAAGCAGTTGGTGAGCGTTTTCGAGAGCCTACGGCTTGTTCCTGCCGACACGGTGACCAGCGATGGCTAACGCCGCCGCCGTCAGCATGGCGACCCGCCAGCAGGTGATGCTCGAACGACTCAAGACGGGCAACGTGTCGCACCTTGAGGCATTCCTCAAGGATGCCGCCGACGCCATTCGCAAGCAGTTGAGCAAAGGCGAGTTGACGGCCTACAGCACCGCGCGGCTTGAGGCGCAGTTGACAGCCACCCGCGAGGCGCTGGCCAAGATCTACGGCAAGGCCGCGAAAGGCATCGACGACGACCTGCGCGAGTACGCCGACTATGCCGGCGGTGCAGAGGCGAGGGCGATGGAGGCGCTGCTCAAGGAAACGGTGGAACTGGCTGTGCCTTCGCCGGCGCAGATCTACTCCGCAGCCTATGCGCGCCCGCTCGGATCTGGCCCGACCGCGAAGATGCTGGAGCCTTTCGTGCAGGGCTGGGTGTCCGGTTCCGTCGACAAGGTAGAGAACGCGCTGCGCCTCGGTTACTTCCAAGGCAAGACGAACCAGCAGTTGACGCAGGAACTCATCGGCACGGCGCGCAACAAGTACCGCGACGGCATCATCGACGCGACCAGGCGCAATGGCGAGATGGTCGTGCGCACATCGATGCAGCACATGGCCGCGTCCGCCCGCGATGCGTTCGTGCAGGCGAACAGCGACATCATCACGCAGGTGGAATGGGTTTCCACCCTCGACAGCAGGACCACGCAGCAGTGCTTTCCCGCAGAAACGCCGGTTACTGCGCTAGGTGCCGTAAAAAAGGTTTTCCGGGCGAAGTATTCCGGCGAGATCGTCACTGTCACTACAGCCAGCGGCAAGAAGATCAAAGGGACACCGAACCATCCGGTACTGACGGCGCACGGCTTTCTGCCGCTGGGAGAAATCAACCCACGCGATCATGTCGTCTATTCCGTGCTGCTCAATGGCGGCGAAGTCTTGAGCGGCAAGGACGTAGGTGTGCCATCCACGATTGGCGAGCTCTTTGATCTTGTCAGCAAACAGGCCGGTTCTCACGTACATCGGAAAGGTGCCACGACAGTTGACTTCTATGGCGACGGAGTGGGAATGGATGGCGAGGTCGATGTTATATCGCCCGACTGCCATCTGCGGAGTCACCTTGAAGCCGGCTTTGGTAAGCAAGTCGGAAACGAGCTGCTCGGTCGCATTGAGTCTGCCGGCCTGCTCAATGGCGGAAGCCTTCCGGCAGACCTGATCGTCAGTGGGCGTCCATCCATCAAGCCCGCGCAGATCGCAGCCGGCGCTTCGCAGCGCACCGTACAGCCAGGACTTGCTTCGCGGGATTGCGCCGAGGATTTCCGAAGGCCTGACGCCGGACTTGAACAGGCTGACGGCACGCTCGGTATCGGCCCCGATGCGCTCATCCCTAACGCCGCGCGGGAGGGAAGGCATAACGCCAACACTCTTGAGCAAGGATGTGACGGTTGTGGTGGTGACGCCGTATCTCCGTCCGAGCTCGGCAGCGGAAGTGCCGGCCTTGTACTGGAAGATCACGTCGTTAGCGTGGAGCGCGAGCTTTGGAGTGGTCATGTCTACACCGTTGAATGTGGTCTAGGCATATACATAGCCGGTGGTCTTTTGGTCAGGAACTGCCAGGCGCTCGATGGTCAGTTGTTCCCGCTCGATTCAGGCCCGCGCCCACCGCTGCACATCGGGTGCCGGTCGTCTGTCGTGCCCGTGCTGGCGAACAAGTACCTGCGCGACACCCTTTCGCAGGGCCGCACGCGGGCCAGCAAGGGCGAGAACGGCGGCGCACAGGTGTCGGCAAACCTCACCTACTTCGAGTGGCTCAAGACGCAGCCAGCAGCCTTTCAGGACGAAGCCATCGGCAAGACGCGGGCGATTTTGCTGCGCGACGGTGGCCTGACCAGTGAAAGGTTTGCAGAGTTGAGCCTCGGAAAGAACTTCGAGCCGCTGAACCTCGCGGAGATGCGGCGGCTTGAGCCGGTGGCCTTCGAGCGTGCCGGCCTGTAACTGATTTGCGGTTGTGCCGCGCCAATGCCCAGGGGGCTGCAATGCTTGAGCTTGAACTCGAAAAGATCGACGGCGTGCCAGAGGCAATCCGGCCGATGTACGAGGAGAAGGACGGTAAGTTTCGGCTGAAGGTTAACGGCCTTCCCGATGTTTCCGGTCTGCGAGTGAAGAACGACGAACTGCTGACCGAAGCGAAAGAGGCGAAGAAACGTCTCCGCGCATTCGAGGAACAGGCAGAGCGTGAGAAGGCTGAACTGCTGGCGAAGTCCGGCGACGTGACTGCAATTCGCACGTCGTATGAGGAAAAACTCGCAAAGCAAAAGGCGGAATTCGAGGCGCAACTCACCGGGCTTTCCGGTCAGTTGCAGGGCTTGACGGTCGGCCAGACTGCGACAGCACTGGCGGCCGAATTGGCCCTTCCCGGCAGCGCAGAAGTGCTGCTGCCGCACATCAAGTCCCGGCTCGGGATGGAGATGCGCGACGGGATGCCGACGACGGTGGTGATCGGCAAGGACGGGAAACCGTCTGCCATGACCATCGACGAGTTGAAGGCCGAGTTGATGGCCAACGCAGCGTTCGCGCCGCTGTTGGCCGCCAGCAAGGCAACCGGTGGCGGGGCTTCCGGTGGTGGTAAGGGCGGCGGGGCCGCAGGAAAGACGCTGTCTCGCCAACAATTCGCCGCTCTGAGTCCTGCGCAAAAACAAGCGCACTTCGCGGAAGGCGGAAAACTCACTGATTGAGGTAATACGCCATGACCACGAACACCCTGACCGGCCTGATCCCTTCCGTTTACTCGGCCATCGATGTTGTTTCCCGTGAACTGACCGGCATGATTCCTGCCGTAACTGTTGACGCACGCGCATCGGCCGCCGCACTCAACCAGGTCGTTGCGGTTCCGATTGTACCGACCAGCAACAGCATCACCGACAACACCCCTGCGATGTCCGTGCCTTCTGAGGCCGACCAGACCATCGGCAACGTCGAGGTGAAGATCACCAAGTCGAAGCACGTTCCTTTCTCGTGGTCTGGCGAGGAAGAACTCGGCTTGAACAACGGCGGGCCGGGCGCGATGTCCATCCAGCAGAATCAGATCGTGCAGGCCATTCGCACGCTGACGAACTCGATGGAGGCCGACCTTACCGCGCTGCGCGTCAACGCCTCGCGTGCTGCTGGCACGGTCACCACTACCCCGTTCGCCACCACGGTCGAGGGCGCGATGAACGCCCGCCGCATTCTGGTGGACAACGGCGCTGGCGGCGACTTCCAGATCGTCTGCGACACCGCTGCCGGCGCGAAGCTGCGCACCCTTGGCGGGCTTCAGGCTGGCCGCGATGCCGTCAACATGACCGAACAGGGCATCCTGTACCGGGCTGGCGACGTAACGCTGCGTGAGTCTGCGCAGATTTCTTCCGCGCCGACCGTTGGCACGATGGCCTCGGCCACTTCGACCAACGCTGCGTTCACGGTTGGCCAGACGACCATTCCGCTGGCGACTGCCGGTACGGGCACTGTCGTTGCTGGCGACGTGATCACCTTCGCCAACGACACCAACCAGTACGTTGTCGCCTCCGCCACGTTCGCAGGTGCAAACCCGGCATCTGGCGACAGCATCGTGCTTGCCGCTCCCGGCCTGCGCGTTGCCCAGGGCGCTGCAACCCGTGCTATCACGGTCGTCGCTACTGGCCCGCGTAACATGGCGTTCTCCCGCTCCGCGATTGTGTTGGCGACCCGTGCGCCGACCCGTCCGAAGCAGGGCGACCTTGCCATCGACGTGGAGTACATCACCGATCCGCGTACCGGCCTGACGTTTGAGCTTGCCGTGTATCCGGGCTTCCGCAAGGTGGTCTACCACATCGGTCTCGCGTGGGGCGTCAAGAGCATCAAGGACGAACACATCGCCCTGCTGCTCGGCTGATCGTAAACGCGCACGACCGGAGGGGCAGGTATCCTGCCCCTTCACCTATTCGTTTGAGGGGGTCGCATGGCCATAGTCGTCGAAGACGGCACAGTCGTTGCCGGTGCGAACTCCTACATCACCCGCGCCTCAGCCATCGCTTACGCAGCAGCCAGAGGCGTGACGCTTGCCAATACAACCGCCACCGACGAGCAGATCGTCAAGGCGTTCGATTACCTCGAATCGATGCGCTCGCAGTTCAAGGGCGAACTGGTTGAGTACGACCAGCCAGCGGCATGGCCAAGGGCGGGCGCAACCATCGAAGGCTACGACTGGTCGAGTGACGAGATTCCCCGGCAGGTGATCGCCGCGCAGTGCGCGCTGGTGGTCGAAATCAATGCCGGCGAAGATCCATTTAACCCGACCGCAGTCGTCGGCCCGGTGATTGAGAAAACAGTGCCAGGCGCGGTGACGGTCAAGTACGCATCAGCCACATCGTCGAAGGTGAGCAAGTCCAGCTCCGCACGCACGATCATCAACCTGTTGCTGAAACGGTCTGGCCTGCTTGCAGTGAGGGCGTGACATGGCCTTCTACGATGAGATGGCAGAAACCGTCACCGAGTTGCTGACGGAATTCGGGCAGACGATCACGCTCACGCGCCCTGTCGGTGTGTTTGATCCGGTCACCGGAAAAGAGACTTCCTCGACTGCTGCTGACGTTTCCACCATCGGCATCTGGCAAACGATTCGCGGCACGCTCATCGATGGCACGCGCATTCGTGCCGGTGACAAGTTCATCGTGATCGACGGCACGCAGGCGCCGCGTATGAGCGACAAAATCGACGGCTGGTCTGTCGTCGAGATCAACGAAATCAACCCTGCCGGCACCGTGCTGGCCTACCGGCTGCAGGTGCGCAAATGAGCCTCGCCGCAATTCAGAGCGCCATCGTCGAGCGGTACAAGGATGGCGCGTTCGAGTTGGAGACGTTCTGGCCTGGCGTGAATTACGAGCCTGTCGCCAACAAGGCTCACGCCAGGGTGTGGTTTGTGCCGTCTGGCAACGACGCTGCCTCGCTCGGCGGCACCGGCATGGATCGCATCAGCGGCATTGCGCAGATCGACCTGATGTACCCGGAAGGCAAAGGCATCGGCGCTGCGCTCGAAAAGGCAGACGCCGTGGCCGCTATCTTCGAGCGCGGGCAGTCGCAGGCGTACGGCACGACAACCGCCGTGTTCACCGGCGCGACCGTGCTGCAGCCGCGCAATGAGGCCGGCTGGCTGCGCGTGCCGGTCAGCGTCGGCTGGTACTCGCACCAGGCGCGGTCTGTGCCGTGAGTTTTTCCGCCGACATCGCAGCCTTTGCACAGAAGGCCGGCACGTCGCTCGATGAAACGGTGCGCGCTGTCACCGTCGAATTGTTCACCGGAATCATCGTCACGACGCCCATCGACACAGGCCGCGCTCGCGGCAACTGGCAGACGACGACGCAAACGCCAGCATCCGGCGAGGTTGATCGGCTCGGCGTCATGGAGTCGATGGCCGAGGTTGCTGCGAAGGCAGGCGGCGCCGGCTCCATCACATACCTGACCAACAATCTCCCCTACATCATCCCGCTCGAAGAGGGTCATTCCGATCAGGCTGCACCCGGCGCAATGGTTCGGGGCAACTTCGAGCGCGTGACCTCCATCGTTGAAAATGCCGCCCGGAGGAACCGGGTGTAACTGGAGGTCTCATGACCATCGCATCCGGCTCGCGTCACCGTCTCGCCTACATCGCAGAAGTCACTTACGGCACCACGCCTTCGACGCCTGCGTTTACCACCATCCGCCACAACGCTTGCAGCCTTGGCCTGTCGAAAGACGCGGTGGAGTCTGATGAGATTCGCGGCGACCGCCAGATCGCATCCTTCCGCCACGGAAACAAACAGGTTGGCGGCGACATCGAGAGCGACCTGCTGTACGGCGAGCACGACGCGCTTTTCGAGGCGGCCTTGTGCGGTTCGTGGAGTACCGACGTTCTGAAAGCCGGCACGACTCGTCGCTCGTTCACGTTCGAGCGCACATTCCAGGACATCACGCAGTACGTCCGTTACAAAGGCTGCGAGGTCAACGGCTTCAACCTCAAGTTGTCGCCAAACAAGATGGCGTCCCTGTCCTTCAGCATCATCGGGCAGGATCAGGACGCGCCGGCCGGCTCTGCAATCGCGGGGTCTTCGTACTCGTCGCTGACGACCGTCGAGCCTTTCGATTCGTTCAACGCGGTGATCACCGAGGGCGGAAGCGCCATCGCCATCATCACCGAGGCCGAAATTAAACTGGTGAACGGCATCGAGCCGCAGTTCGTGATTGGTTCTGCGCTGACGGTTCGCCCGGCGATTGGCCGCTCGAACGTGTCGGGCAGCATCACGGCGTTTTTTGAAGACGCCACGCTGCTCAACAAGTTCCGCAACGAAACGGAATCCGCTCTCGACATCACGCTGACCGACCCGGCTGGCAACACCTTCCAGATCCAGCTCGGCAACATCACCTACACCAGCGGCCAGCCGGATGTGAGCGGTGAGGGTTCGGTGTCGATCAGCATGTCCTTCCAGGCGATTTACGACTCGTCGGACGCCTCGAACATCGTCATTACCCGCAACCCGATCTGATCGAGGGCGCTCCGTGAACTTCGACGACCTACTGACAGCAGACAAGCACGAAGCCGGCGGCGAGATGGAAATCTTGCACCCGGCTACCGGCGAGAAAACCGGCGTTTTCCTCACCATTCGCGGCATCGATTCGCGTTCCTTCCGTGCAGATAGCGCGGAGTACAACCGCAAGAAACTGGCCAAGGATGCCGACGCTGAGGCGCTTTATATCGACCTGATGGTCAAGGCCACGGTCGGTTGGCGCGGCGTGAAAAAGGATGGCGAGGACATGCCGTTCAGCAAGGACGCGGTGCGCAGGATGTACACGGAAAGCCCGGCAATCTTTTTGCAGGCGGATCGCTTCTGCGCTGACCGCCGAAATTTTACGAAGGGCTGATCACTGACCTGGTGAAGTTTGCCGACTACCAGTTCTGGCTGGACGGCATACCACCGGATCAGAAGATCAGCCGCAGGGCATCGCTGGAGCAGGCAGAGAAGTCTCTCGGGCGAAAGCCTCGGGAATTGAAGAACGCACCACCGATTCCAGAAGGCTGCGATTACCTGTGGCACCTGTTCATCGACATGAAGAACGCGGGGCCGGTGACGTACAGCGAGATGGTTGCG
>OFQZ01000216.1_pt1 | contig 22597 bp, 35 predicted proteins | sample 1543011 | NCBI WGS metagenome assembly OFQZ01 (sample SAMN07774216, study PRJEB24372) | wastewater metagenome | isolation source: Exp Tend NO 0WW | collected 2016-02 | reverse complement strand
TCACGATCGCGGATCCCGTCGTCCGCGCCTACTGCGACACGCTGCTGGCCGATCCCGCGTTCCTCGCGTGGGAGCAGGGGGCGATCGCGGAGAACGACCCGCGCTGACTCTCCGTTCCGCCTCGCTCTCCTCGCTCCATCTGGTGACGCCCGCGCAGTCGTATGGCCGCACCGATCGACTGGCTCACCACCCGCGACTCTCTCTCCGCCGCCCTCGCATTCGTCACGCCCTCGACCGATCCCCGGCGTCTCGTCGGGGATGCGGTGCTCGCGCGCCTGAACGCCTCGGGCAGCGTGTACGACTCAGCCAACACCATCGCGACGCGCGCCCTCATGGACGCCGAAGAAGCCGATCAGGCGACCGCCTTCTCCACCTGGGCCTCTCTCACCCTCACCGCTCACAACCGCGCCGACCGACACGCGCGCTACGCGGAGTCGTTGGCTGTGACCGCACAGACCGGGCGACTCCTCGACCCGCGCATCGCAGTGCTGAGTGATGGCACCCGCTACGTGCTCGCGCCGCTGCTCGCGCTGCCCGTGGGAGCGCCCTACGATGATGACGGCACAGGCACCGGGAACGGCGTCGATCAGCCCGTTTCAGCCACCTTGACGCTCTCGACATCAACTCCCTCGCCCGTGGTGAGGATCACCGCGAAGAGCCCGTCATGGGGCGGGAAAGCGGGGAATCTCATCGAGGCGAGCGTGAGCGCGGCGAGTGATGGTGTGAGCACGCACTTCAAGCTGTCGCTGCGTCTCGGCTCATCCGGTGGGGGCGGTGCGTACTACGCCGAGGTCTACGACAACCTCGACGCCTCATCCTCCCCCGCGTCCCTCGGCTCTCAAGACGCTTCGTTGTTGATCGCTCCGCTTGAGTCGGTGGGCACGGGAAGGCCGGTCGACAGCGGGTACACTCACCTCGCGGGCGGAGAGGCGCGATTGCTCCAGGCGCTCAAGGATCGATGCGCGCGCGCGGTGCTCCTCACGGCGACCGAAGGCGTGTCAGCGACGGAGCGGAATCTGGTGAGCGCGGCGCTGGTGGTGGCTGAGGAGACGTGGGCGGGAAAACCCGTGTACACGTCTCGGCTGGCCGCGCAGGAAGCGGCGTTGAATGCGTCGTTGGCTGAGGCAACGGCGATGCTGGCGTTCTTGGGTTGGGGCGGGTGAGGTTGGTGAGGGCGGCTGAATGGTCAGACCGCCCGGAGAGCATCGAGGGGTGAATCAGGCCGCGGCGGGCGCTGACGGCTCGCTCACGGGTGAGTCTGTGGACTTCGGAGCGCGTGGCTTGCGACCCTTCTTCGCGACCGCTGGTGTCACCGGCTCGCTCACCGCAGCCTGCCCCGTGCTCTGTGCGTCCTGCGTTCCCTCGCCCTTCTCTCGCAGCACTTCCCGCGACGCGAGCAACAGACTCCTGCGCACGGCGTCGTAGCCTCCCTGTCCGCGCAGCGTGCGCTGAATGCTGCTCACGCTTGTCCACGCGTGTTCGGCCAACGCGTCGTTGCCGACGGTGGCTTGCGCGCGACGGATCGCGTCGAGGTCTTCGGTGCTGAGAATACGCTTCGCGGAGTTTGGCATGGCTTTGCAGATTGATGCGGTGTCAACCGGGGGCGCGGCGGGTGGATGGGAGCGGACACACGGAGAGTGCCGCGAGAGTGCGGGTTGCCGCGGTGTTGAGGCGCATGACGACCAACGCGACCGACACCCAACCGCTCGACCTCGATGCAATCTCAGCCCGCGCGGCAGACGTGTACCGCCCCGATGAAGGATGGGACGGCTACGAGGCTGTGCGTGCGCACGATTCGGTCGTTGAGGATGTTCCCGCTCTCGTGGACGAAGTCCGCCGTCTGCGCACCGAAAACGAGCGCCTCACCCGCGCCTATGTCGAGGAGCAAACGCTCGACGATCTCGCCAACGCGGCGGGCATTTCGGGCGAGGATCGCGACCCGGCGCGCATCATCGCTGCGACGCTCACAGAACTCGACCGACGCACCGCCAACTGGCAGCGGGTGCAGAGCGAGCGCGACGAACGTGAGGCGTGCGTGTGGGAACTCGGCAAGATCATTGCGGGGCGCACGGTGCCTCCGACGGATGCGGAGATCGACGCGCACAAAGCAGCCGGTGGCGTGTGGCTCTACCGCCCCGACGGTCTGCACGGGAGCACTCGCGAGATTGGTCCCGAAGCACACGGGCTCGCGGTCGCATGTCGTCACGATGGTGACTGTCGTCCGGGTCGTTGGTGGTCCGCGAACGCGCGCGGCATCCTCTGCGCGTGGCCCGTCGTGCTCGCCTCACAACCTTCGGGTTGACGCATTCGATAGCGGCATGACGAAACCGAAGCGCCTCGTGACCAACATGCGCGCAACCACGGCGTACCCGATGTTCTTCTGCTTCATTCTCGCCGCCGCCTACCGCGCGCACACCGATCATCACCGCGGGATGTTCTGGCTTATGTGCCTCTACGCGCTCTGCGCGCTCGTTTGCTTCGTCGCCGCGTGCGTGGACGTGTACCGCGGCGTCGATCAGGAGCCCTGAGCGATGACCCGCGCGCGTCGGCCCAAGCCTCCCCGTCGCCGTCGTCTGACCACTCGCGTGCTCAACGAGCATCTCCGCCTCGCGCTCGTGTTCGCAGCCCGCTACGCCGTCTCTCGCGGCATGACCAGCGCGCCGCTCAGCGTGGAAGAGCTGTTGCACGAGCATGGCGACGTGCTGAGCGATGAGGACCTCCGCGGGATCATCGCGGACATTCGCGTTGAGAGCGCGGTGGCAAGCAGCACGGCGGATCGCGAGTGGGACGCGGCGTGTTGGGGGCGGGTGAAGGCGTGGGCGGAGAAGGTGTTGGGCGAGCGCGCAGAGCGTGAACGGGCGGCGCGCGGTCTGAGTGTGAAGCGTGCGGGTTGACGCCTCGCAAGGCGCATGACTCACACCGAATTCCTGATCGCTGGGTGGTGCGTTCGCATCCTCGGGCTCTCGCTTCTCGTGCTCATCACCGTCGCCGCTCTTGGCGTTGCGATCGACCGCGCGGTCAAGCGCGCGCACGTGATCCGCGTTCTGTTCTCGTTCTGGCTCGCTCGGTCGGAGGAGAAGGAACGCGCCCGAAAGCAGGCCGCGCAATGGGACCGCGACAACGAAGCGTGGGAGCGAGACAAGGCCGCGAGGGAAGCGCGTGAGGCGGGGAGCGCGAACGAGCAGGAAGAGGGCGACGATGACTGACGAACACTTCCGCCGCTTCGTCGCCCACATTCTCCCCGACATGATCGCGGTCGTGATCGCGGGGATTCTGCTCGCATTCGCGAAGCTCATGGGGTGGCTGTGATCGACACCGAACGCAGGCGCGATCTTCTCGTGGAACAGATCATCGACGCGCAAGAGGCTGAGTCGGAGCGATGGAAGACCTACGCCGCCGCGTACATGCTGTTCATTGTCGCCGCGCCGCACGTCTTCGTGTGGGTGCTCGCATGGCTCGACACGCTCTGACCGCTCTCGCCTGTCCATCGCCGCGCGGGTGACTCCCCCTCCATCCGTGTGAGCGCCCGCGGCTACCTCCTCGATCTGACCACCAACGAGCGGCACGTCTTCCAGTTTAACTTCGCCGCCGTCGAGATGGAGCTTTCCGCCGCCTACAGCGCGAAGTCTCCGCACGGCTCCTCGCACGCGCGACAGCAATACACGCACAGCGAGGGCCGCACGCTCAACCTGGATCTGATGTTCATTCGCGAGCAGCTCGACGCGGAGGACATCGTGGAATGGGGGCGCAAGTTCGAGGCGCTTCCCTTCCCAGACTACGACAGCGATGGGCGGCTGTTGCGTGGCCCTCACGTCGTGCGCGTGTCCCTCGGTCCGTGGCGCACGCTGCGGTGTGTGGTGAAAAGCGTGAAGGTCGCGTATGGGCCGTGGTTCGACCCCGACACGCTCAAGCCTGGTGGACTCAGCGTGACGCTCGGATTCGTCGAGACACCTGTGGATGGTGACTTGTCGCACGCGGATGTGAGAGGGGGTCAGTAGATGGAGTCTGCCAGGATCATCGTTCGATTGCTTGCGGCGGCGGTGCTGTTCGGCGGCGTCGTGGGGGCGGTGCTGTCGTGGCTCTAATCGGCGTGTACAGCGCGTTCGCCAAGGAGCGCCCGCGGTACGATGCGGTCGCGCGCTGGACGTTCTACGGGCCGCGACAGGCTCGCTCTCTACCGCCCGCGAGCGACGACAGCTATCACGTCTGGCGCGAGGGCGATCGGTTGCCTTTGGTCGCGTTCAAGGCGTGGGGAACGTCGCGGCTGTGGTGGCTGGTGTGCGATCTGAACGAGGTGGTGGACCCGTGGGGGATCGAGGTCGGGACGCGGCTGAGATTGCCGAGTCGGGCGCGAGTGGAGATGGAGGTGTTGGGGTAGGTCTGCTGATTCCGTTGACGGTCATTTGAGGGACATGACCACCAGCAATTCGGGCGCTCAATGACCCGCACAGCCTCCCCCGCCGACGTGATCGAAGGCCGCGCCCGCTGGTGCGTGGTAGAGGGCAACGCGCTGGACCTTCTGCGGGACCTTCCGAACGCGAGCGTCGACGCCATTACAACGGACCCGCCCTACGCCTCAACCGGCGACGCTGCGTCGGTGATGAAGATGAACGACGGCGCGCAAAGTGTGCCGCGCGAGGTTCAGTTTTACGAGGCGTGGGCGCGCGAACATCTGCGCGAGTGGGTGCGGTGGCTCAAGCCCACGGGCGCGGCGTGGTTTACGTGCGACTGGCGCGGCGCGCAGGCGTTCGACCTCTCGGCGCACCGCCTTCGCATACGCACGCCCGTTGTCGGCGTTTGGGACAGGGGGGGGCTCGGGATGGGCCACATTCTGCGCAAGACGTGGGAGGCGTTCGTGGTCGTGCCGATGCTCGCGTTCGAACGACGACGCACGGACGAAACTGACCTCTGGCGAGTACGCTGGACCCCAGCAGACCGCAGCGGTCATCACTCGGCGGAAAAGCCCATCGAGCTCTTTGAGCGCGCCTTGAGGCTCGTTTCGGATGTCGACGCGGTGATCCTTGATCCGTTCGCAGGCAGTGGGACAACGGGCGTTGCAGCCCTACGCACAGGGCGACGTGTGATCCTATGCGAGCGCGAAGCAGAGTACGCGGAAGTCGCACGCCAGCGTTGCGAAGCGGTTGAACCAGGTACCGATTGGCAGAGACCAGAACAAAGCGCCCTCTTCAGTGGTACGCTTTGACCGACCTCCGTTGACCCGCCCTCCAGCCGTGTGAGCCTCTCTCCCTCAGCCCCCGCCCCCCTCTACCGCGCTCTCCTCCGTCCCGCGCGCTTCGCCTCCACGGGCTACCTCGCGCGCGCCGACGATTCCGCCGCGATCGCACAGGCCATCTCCGAGCTGCTCCTCACCCTCCCCGGTGAGCGACCGATGCGCCCGGAGTGGGGCTCGCTCGTACGAACGCGGCGATGGGAACCGAATGACGAGCACCTCGCGCAAGACCTGAGAGCGGACACGGCGGACGCAATCGCCCGATGGGAGAAGCGGGTGTCGCTGGTGAGCGTGAACGTGGTGAGGGACAAGGCCGCGGGGCGATCGATCACCCTGACGGCGGTGTTCAAGGTGAAGGCCACGGGGCAACAGGCAGAGGCGAACGTGACGCTCAACCCGTCCTGACGCGGTGTGAGCCAGCGAACGCCCGCACCCTGACTCTCACCCCTTGATTCGATTCGGGGGCGCGGGGGAGGCTCCCTGACAGCCCCAAGCACGTGCTGAGGTTGTCCGCGCGCTGAGGTTCGTGGCTCACCTCCCCGTCTTTGACTTCACCGCGCGCGACTACGATTCCATCCTCGCGGCTCTCGTCGCTGCGGTGCAGGCCAATCCCGCGCTCGAAGGCTTCGACACCTCGCCCGGCAACCCCGACATGGCGGTTCTCGAAGCTCTCGCCCAACAGGGCGATTACCTCAGCTACCTCCTCAACGCCAACGCCCTCGAAGCCTTCCTCTCGCGTGCTCGTCTCCGTCAGTCCGTGATCGACCACTGTGCCGCGATCGACTACCGCCTTGCGACCGCCTCCCCCGCGCGTGTCTCGGTGCGCTTCACACTCACCCGCCCCGGTGGCTACCCCGATGCGGTGACGTTTCCCGCGGGCACGCAAGTCTCCACTGAAGACGGCTCCGTGACGTACGAGCTCGACGCCGCGCTGACGCTCGCTCCCTACGCGACGACCGCAACGGGCGCGTGCACCGAGGGCCGCACCATCGCGGAGAGCACGACGGGCGCGAGTCCCTCAAGCACGCCCGATGGACAGACGTACACGACGGGACAGACGGCGTTTCTGTGGGACTCGGAGGCGGTGGTGGTCGGCGCTGCACCGTGGACGCGCGTCGACAACTTTCTCAACAGCACGTCCACCTCGCGCCACTACCGCATCACGTTGGACACCGACGACCGCGCAACGCTGATCTTCGGCGACGGAACGAACGGCGCGCGCCCCACCGAAGCCGCGACCATCAACGTGACTTACAGAGTCGGCGGTGGCGTGCGCGGACGCGTGCGTCGGACGAAGCTCAAGAGCATCTCGGGGAGCTTCACCAGCGATGGCGCAGAGCCCGTCGATGTGACCGTCACGAACCTCGGTGACAGCTCGGGCGGAGAGGATCGCGAGACGCTCGCACACGCGAAGATCGCCGCACCGATGGCGCTCAGAGCGACCACGCGAACGGTGTCGAGGGAGGATTTTGAGATTCACGCGATGGAGGTGTCGGGCGTCTCCCGCGCGCTCTGCAACACGCGCAACGAGGACGCGGGAATCGCCTACCTCGACCACCGCGTCTACGTGGTTCCGACCACCGTGGTGAGCGGCTCAGGCATCCCCGACGCCACACTCCTCGCAGCCGTTCGCGCGTACCTGACTGACCCCTACCCCGCCGGTCGACCGCGGGGTGCTGTGGACGCTCTACACGTCGTCTCCGCGCAGTACCTCGGGCAGACGGTGGCAGCGACGCTCCATCTCCTCCCTGACGTGGGCACGACGGACACCGACATGCAGGCGCTGGCTGTGGCGGCGCTCGTGGCGCTGTTCGATCCGCGGGCGCTGCGAGGGGATGAGGACGTCTTCAGGGTGCAGTTCGGAGAGCCGATTCACCGCTCTGAGATCATCGACGCGCTTCAGTCGATCGCGGGTGTTCACTACGTGGAACTCATCACGCCAAGCTCTGATCCGACGCCGTACGCGTACCAATTCCCGCGCCTCGTGGCGACTCCTTCGATCACCGTGGCGAGGCCGACGTAGCCATGAGCACACCTGAAGAGATTGCCGCGAGCATCACGCTGAAAGACTCGCTCCCGCGCGCGTGGTTCACCGAGGCGGGTGATCCTGACGGCATCGTCACGGCGCTCGTCTCTGTCCTCGATGCGGGTGTTCAGGCGGACTACGCGGAGATCACCGCGCTCCGCTCTGCCTGGCAACCCCTGCTCTGCGACGCGCGCTTCCTCCCGTACCTCGCGCAGAAACTCGGGTGGTCGCTGGAGGACTCGGTCACATCACCGACGGGTGAGCTCGCATCGCGCACCGAGGTCGTGCGGTTTCAGCGCAAGCTCGTCTCGCTCCTCGTCGCGCTCTACAGGCAGAAGGGCACACAGCCCGGCATCGTGAACGGGCTGCGGCTGTTCCTTGGGATGGACGTGACCATCCGAGGGCTGTTCGCCGATGGGTGGCGACTCGGACAGAGCCACCTTGGAGGGAAGCGTGTAGCGGTCACGGCTTCGGGCTCGTCCACCACCTTCATCGACCTGTCGTCCACAGGCTCCACACCTCTGCGCTACACGGTCGACGCGGGCTCGCTCTCCGTGTGGCGCAACGGCGTGCTTTTGCGTCGAGGGCAGTATCTGGAGAGCGCGGCGGGGATCACGCTCGTCACCGCGGACACCGTGTACATCGCGGACGGGTCAGAGACCGCGGGAACGCCCATCGCGCTCGGGTTCTCGTACGTGATCGGAGCGGGTGTGCTCAACGTCTATCTCAACGGCTCGCGCCTCATCGACAACTCATGGTCTGAGCCGACCACGACGAGCATCACCCTGACCGGCGCGTTGCAGCGAGGGGATGAAGTGATTGTGCGGCGCAACACTGGACCGACCGCGCTCACCGCGGGCGATGCGGTGGTGGTGCGCTCGATTGAGGATGATCCCACGCGACTCGCGCCTGACTTTGAGACGACACCAGAGCGCGCGTTGCGGCTGATCGTGGAGTTCCCGCGCGTGCTGCTCGTGCCCGAGCTGTTCGCGGCGCAGAGGATCGTGGACGTGATGCGACCGGCGAAGGCGAACGTGGTGTTGGTGCAGCCGAGCACGGCACGGAACGACAGAGCGCGATGGAGGCTGGGAACGGGCGCGGGTGTGGGGCTGGGACGGGGAACGCGACTGGGAAGAGGGCCATAGCGGAACGGGGAGCGGTCGCGGGTTGACGCACTCGCAAGCGGTGTGGAACAGCCCAAGACTCTTCGCGCGCCCTTCCCGTGGTTCGGTGGCAAGTCCCGCGCGGCTCCGCTGGTGTGGGCTGCGTTGGGCGACGTCGCAAACTACGTCGAGCCCTTTGCGGGGAGTCTCGCGGTGCTCCTCGCGCGCCCGTCTGCGCCGCGCGTCGAAACGGTCAACGACCTCGACTGCTACCTCGCGAACTTCTGGCGGGCTGTTCAGCGCGTGCCCGACGAGGTTGCAGCGTTCGCGGATTGGCCAGTCAACGAGGCTGATCTACACGCGCGGCACACTTGGCTTGTGGGGCAAACGGCGTTTCGCGACCGGATGATGACCGACCCGGAGTTCTACGAAGCGCGCGTCGCGGGCTGGTGGCTGTGGGGCATCTCGCAGTGGATCGGTGACGGCTGGTGTGATCTCGGGCGCGAGTCCGTGTGCCGCAAACTCCCCAACGTGGACGGCTGCGGAGGGAAGGGCGTGCACTCCAACAGCGCCGCCCCCGTCGAAGCCCTGCGTCGGCTCCGCGCCCGTCTCGCACGCACACGCGTCGCCTGTGGTGACTGGACGCGCGTGCTGGGCGACTCCGTCACGCGCGCGAACGGCATCGCGGGAATCGTGCTCGATCCGCCCTATGCCGACGGGGCGATGGACTACAGCGCCGGAGGCACCGGGACGCCCCTCTCCGCCGCCGTGCGTCAGTGGGCCGTCGACCACGGTGATGTGCCGCACATGCGGATCATCCTGTGCGGCTACGAGGGTGAGCACGCGATGCCCGCGGGGTGGCGTTCGGTGGAGTGGAAAGCCTCTCGCGGCTTCGGCGCAGAGGCGAATGAGAACCGCCACCGCGAACGCCTCTGGCTCTCTCCTCACTGCTTGAGCGAGAGCCGTCAGCAATCCCTGTTCGGTTGACCCGTCCTCAGTTGCATGGCCGATCGTACCGTCTACTACGACCCGAAAATTGTCTTGGCGACGGACCTGAACCGCCAACAGACCGACGCCGAGAACGCCGACAAGCGCCTCCTCCTCGACCATCTCGGCGCGGGCGTCGCGTACGGGCTCGGGCTCACCGAGACGGGCACACCCGACATGCACCTGACGGTTGCGGTGGGTGTCGCGTACGACGCTTCAGGCGCGCGTGTAGAGCTTGCGGCTCCTGCCTCGCCCAACTTCGCCACGGACTACCTCTCTGCGTCCACCGCTGTCACCGCGGGAAACGAGCGCTACGTCAGTCTCTTCATCCGTCAGACGCGCGTCGACTCCGAGGCGTACAGCGACCCCGCCGCATCGCCGACGACGGGCTATCTCCGCTCGACCGAATCGAGCGCGTTGCGCGTCGTCTCGGGCACGATGGCCACCGCGGGCACGGCCACTCTCCCCGCGCCCCCCGACGCCAATCACGTTCTCTTGGGCACCATCAAGCGCACGTTCGGGCAGACGGCCCTTCGCACGCGTGATGTGATCCTCGGCGGCGTCGAGATCGCCCACAGGGCGGCGGATGTGTACGACGACTCGATTGAGCGCTCGCTCGAATGCAGCCCCACAGACCCGCCCTCTCTCAGCGTCGTCGTCTCTGCGGGAGACTTCCAGTTCAACGGCACTCGCTATCACTTCCCAGGCGGTTCCGTTTCTCTCGGTTCCGCGCCCTCCGTCAATCCGCGCATCGACCTCGTCTGCATCACCAGCGCGCTCACCCTCCTGGTGTCGCACGGCGCTGAAGCCTCTACACCCGCCTACCCCTCAACGCATGGTCTTGTGCCGATCGCGTTCGTCGGTGTGGACGTGGCCGACGTGGCGGTGATGGATGAAGACATCCTCGACGCGCGCCCGTGGTTTCACGCGGAGAGCGCGCTCGCGCGGGTGTTTCGCATGGTGGCCGCGGGGGGTGAAACGGCCATTGACTTGAGCTTCTCGTATCAGACGGGCGCGCATGCGCTGATCGTCACGAAAAACGGCGTGGTGCTCGATGAGACGCAGTACACGGAGAGCACCTCGACGCGCATCACCGTGACCGCGCTCACTGCGGCGGATGTGCTGGTGGTCAAGGCGAGCGAGGTGCAGCCCATCGCAGCACTCCCGCTCGCGTCCGTGACCGACGACCTGAGCGGGCTGATGGAAGGCCCGTCGTTCGTCGATGTGACGAGCGGTGGCGCGGCGCTGAATGTGGGCGCGATCCGCTGCTGTGTGATCGCCAACGTCCGGCGCTTCACCGCGGTCACGACGAGCGTTACCATCGGCAGTCTCAGCGCGAACACCTGGTACTACCTCTACGCCGCGCCCGATGACCCCACGGGACCAACGGCGCTGAAGTTCGTGCTCACGACGACGGCGCCGGATGCGGCCACGGGCTACGTGTTTCAGACGGGCGACACGACGCGCAGGTACATCGCCTCGGTGCGCTCGGATGCGACGAGCACGCTGATTCCGATGCGCAAGACGGGGCGCAAGACCTTGTACCGCCGCACCGACGTGAGCGTGCTTCTCCTGACGCTCTTGAGCGGTGGCGCTGCGGCGACGTGGACTGCGGTGAGTTGCGCGGGGCTTGTCCCGCCACACGCGCACATCGGACACTTTCGCGTGCGTCTCACGGGCGACGCGGGCGGTGGGACAGGCGAGGTGCGAACGCAGAGCACGAGCGGCTCAAGCGTGTCGCTGACTGCGCCTGTGACCGCGAGCGGAATGGTGGTGGCCGAGGATCTGGAGATGGAGGTCGACGGAACCAGCCAGCGCCTCGAATATCAGGTGAGCGCATCAAGCGTGGTCGCGATCTACGGCGTCGGATTCGAGGAGTAGGACGATGCCCGCACTTCGCACCATTCGCGTTCGCACGCGCCTCTCGAACCCGCAGGAACCGCCTCCGGGCATGACGCCGCTCACGTACGGCGACGGGCTCGCGCTCGATGGCACCACGCTCGAAGCGGACTTCGGGACGGGTCACACCGAGGTGGCGCGGGGTGACTCCACGGGCGGCGCAGACCTCTCGACCGCCACGCCTCAACCGCTCGGCTCTGCCACCGCGGGCGCATCGGGTGAGGCATCGGACGCCGCGCACGTGCACGCGATGCCTTCAGCGGCGGATGTTGGCGCTGTGCCCACCTCGCGCACCGTCACACCGCTGACGGGACTGACGGGGGGCGGCGCGCTGAGTGACAACATCTCCCTCGCGGTCGACACCACCGTCATCGCGACGCGGACGTACGTAGACACTGGGGACGCGGACACGCTCGCGGCCGCACAGGCGTACACGGACGCGCACTCGGCCCCCTATCTGCGCGCCGCGCTCAACGTCATGGGCAACGCGATCCTTGGCACCACGGTGGGCGCGGCCCCGCATTGGTGCGACGGCGCGAGCCTCGTGCTGATGATCTGGCCGCTCTCGGTGCCGGGGAACACAAAGCTGCTGCTCGATCGCGGCACCAACGACTGCATGATTCGCGTCGGCGACAATGGTGGTGACCGAGGGCGGCTCAGTACCTACGAAAACGGCACGCTCGCGCTCCTCCCCGCCGATCACACGATCACGGGCAACCTCAACGGCTGTCACGTCCTCGCGTTGAGCTGCACGGGCGGAAACGTGCGCTCTTCGTGGGACGGCGGCACCGTCGGCGTCACATCGGTTGGTGGAGCACCCGCGGCCCCGGGCTCTTCAATCTTCGCGATCGGTGGATCCGTAAACGGCTCTGGCACCTACGTTGCTGACATCGAGTACGTTGCCGCGCGCACCTATTCGACGGTGCTCTCCGACGCGGATCTTCAGGCAGCGGGCTCGCCCGCGGGGCGCGCTGCGGGAGCCATTCCCGCACTCACGGGCACGGTTTCGTGGGAGTTCACAGCAAAGGATCTGCGCGGCGGGCTGATCGCGGAGATCCTTCATTCGGCGGTGATCCTCGACTACGGCGCGGGCGTGTTGAAGCGCAATCGCAGTCGCTGAGGCTGGCTCTTTCGACCGTCTGCGCTCGGGCTCGGGTGACGTTCGCCAAGCATCGACATGCTCACCACAATTCTCGTTTCTCTCGGCGGTGGGGCGATCATCACGAAGCTCGCGGATCGCCTGATGACCAAGACCGACCGCGAGAACGACGAGGCGCGAAAGCTTCGCATCGAGTTGCGCGCCGAGGTCGACCGACTCACCGGGCGCGTGCAAGCGCTGGAAGGGCGCGTCGAGACGTTGACCGGAGAGCGCGACACGCACCGTCATCAGGCGTTCACCGCGACGGGTGAAGTGAAGCTCCTGAAGACTCAGGTCGAGGTGTTGGAGAAGGAGAACGTCGAGTTGATGAACGAGCGCGACGTGCTGCAAACGGAGTGCGATCGGCTGCAAGGCCAGGTCGCGCACTTCGAGCAGCTTGCGCGGAACGGACGCGGGGGCAGCGAGAAGTAGAGCGGGTGAGGCTGAGCGCGCGTTGACGCTGCTCGCAGTCGCATGAACACCCTCACCGCCTTCGGGCTGTTTCTGTTCGCACAGGCAGTCCCTCTCCCCGCACAGAGCCTCTCCCAACAGCTCACCACGCTCGCGCTTCAGGCGCTGATTCTGCTCTCGCCCGCGGTGCTCACTCTCATCGGCGCGCTCGCAGCCCGCTTGATGTCGCTCGCGTCCAAGAGCATCAAGGACAAGCGTGTCGCGCTCGCGATGCAGCTCGCCACCGCGGGCGCGGCGGACATCGTCGCGGACGTGTTTCAGCACAGCGTCCAGGCGCTCAAGGATCCCACCAAGCCCGGTCGCTGGGACGAAGTGACCGCGGCGGCGGCGAAGCTGAGCGCGATGCAGATGCTCCGCACGCTCCACGCACCCGCGGTACAGGTGCTGACGCAGGCGCTCAACGACCCTCAGCGCGTGGAACAGATCCTCGGGACGCTGGTCGAGCGCGCGGTGGTGGACCTCAACGCGAAGGTCAAGCCGAGCGCGAGTCCGGTGAACGTGGTGAACGTGACCACGCCCGCACTGCTTGAGCCGAAGATGGCCGAAGGCGAGACGATGTTCCCGCCCGCGCTCGACCCGAACGCATCCACGCGCTGAAGCTCCCCCGCACTGATTCTCGCCCCTCGCGGCAATTCCCCTCCCGCTCGCCTCACCGCACTCCCCTCGCCCTCTCCTGAGCCTCCAGACTTCCCACACGGGCGCGTTGACGTGTGTTTAGTCGCATGACGGCTCTCATCACGATCACCGCCCACGACCCTCCCGCGGCATCCAACCTCGCGCGCCCACCATCTCCGCGCGATCCGCCCCTCGCGGTGCTGTGCATTCTCGCGCTCGTGCTGTTGCTCGCGTTGGCGGCACGCGTGGTGAGCGACGCACCCGAGAGCGTTGCGCCGCTGCTCGGTCCCGCGAGCGAAGCGCCCATGTTCACTCTCGATGCTGGGGTGAGCGCAACAGCACGTTGACGCCCCGAGAGGGTCGATGCTCTACCTTGCTCTGACACTCGCCACTGCCGCTTTTCTTCTCGCGTTGCTTGCATTCGTGTTCGCGTACACCGCGCTTCGTGAGGTCGCGCGCGACGACATCGAGGAGCGAGTCGCACTCCGCGAGACGCTCAAAACGAATCGAGAGAAACCCGCGCGTTGACGCCTCGCGAGGCGCATGAAGACCTCTCCCCTCACTGCCTCGCTCGCTCGCGGCACGTCCCGCGTCCCTGCCTTCATGCTCGCGCTGGTCGCGTGTTTCAGCCTCTCGCTGAGCGCCTCCTCGTGCCATCCGCCAACGCCTGCCCCTTCGGCAGACGGCTCCGTCGTCTCCACGCCCTCGGGCTGGACTGACACCGCTCGCACCGTGCTCGATGTGCTCGCGTGGATCCTCCCCGGAGCGCGCGCCGTCTTGAACAACCTCTTGAGCGAGCCCGGTCGCACCCAGGTCGGTCGCGTGCTCACGACCACTGCGGACTACGCCTCGCGGCTGAGGGTCGCGGTCGATGCGTACGAGGCGCGCGGAGGCGATCGATGCGCGGCACAGGCTGCTGTGGCCGGTGTGAGAGCGAGCCTCATCGAGCTCGCCGTGGTGCTCGCTGACAACGGGCTCGCGCTCGGAGTGCCGCTCGGTCGCGTCGTGGACAGCGCGGCGGCGATCGTCGACGAGCTGATGCCGGGATGCGTGGCGCAAGGCGCGCAGGGGCTGGACGCGGGCGCGGATGCGGCGTGGCTGAGCGCGGGCGCGCAGAGCAACGCCGCGCTGAGGAGCATCGAGAGAGGCGCGGTGGGGCGCGGAGTGTTCCTGCGCAGGGATCTCGACAACCTCAGCCCGCCCGCGCAGTCATCGCAGAGCGCCACCGCGCACTGATTCGCTCCCTCGATGCAACGCCCGCACGGCTCATGCAGTCGCGCGGGTTGACGCTGGTGTAGAGCGTCGATGAATCCCAAACTCGCCTCCATCGTGATGCTCTCCGCCATGTTCGGCGGGCTGTGCGAGCCGTCACCGATCCCCTCGCCTCCCCTCGATGAACGGTGGACACGCACGGAGCGCCGCACGCTCTCGGACGCGGACCGCGAGGCGATGGAGAGCGCCGACGAGAAGCGCCGTCGCAAGGGCGCACGTCGAGAGCGGGAGAAGGCGCTGCGAGAGGCTGGGGGGCCGCTGATGTTCACTCCCGCTGCCTACGTCCTCTTTTTCATCGCGTGGGCGCTGCTCTGCACCGCCGCACAGGTCGACGCGCTGACGTGGCGCACGGTGCGACGAACAGTGACCCGCGGCGTGTGGAGCGTGGTCGACGCGGTGCAGTCGGTGAGGGAGTTCGGGCGGTGGTGCTCGACATGAGCGCACCTGACCAACCCACGCCCAACCCCTTCCGTCTCGCTGCGGTCGACATCTCCGAAGCGTGGGTCAACGGTGATCCAGCATGGGGCGTCGAGGAGCGCCACGAGGTGAGCGAAGGCGGCGATGGTCAGCATCGCGTGCTCTGCGAGTGTGGCCATCCCACCGAGGCGGAAGCGCTGGCGTGTGCGGAGCCGAGGAGCGTGGAGGGGCTCGCGCGACGGGCGTACGCGAAGCACTACCAGCCGCGGAGCTTTCGTGACGTGGGGTTCACGACCGCGGGACACCACGCGCCGACGTTTGATGACGCGGAAGAGAGCGTGCGTGGGCGATGGCGGGAGACGGTCTACGAGGTGGTGAAGGTGCTCAGGTAGACGCCCGCGAGAGGCGCGAGGAGTTCAACACCAACATGACCACGCCCACCATCGGTTCCATCGTTCACTACATCCTTCCCGAAGGCCACCACAAAGGCGAGGAGCGCCCCGCGATCATCGTTCGCGTGTGGGGCGATACCTGCGTCAATCTTCAGGTCTTCACCGACGGTTCCAACGACGGGTTGCGCAACGACAACAAGCCCGTCGACGGCGATCAGTACCGCGCGCACAACGTGCTGTGGAAGACCTCCGCAGTGCTCGATGAAACGGGCAAGCAGCCCGGTAGCTGGCGATGGCCGACGATCTGACCATCGACATCAACCGCACCGCTCCCGCGCGCATCGTTGAAGACATCGACGCAGACGGCGCACAGCCCGGCGATGTGGAACCGCTCGCATACGGCGGCGTTGTATGGGGCTATGGCTTCGCGTGCCCGGGCTGCGGGTCGAAGAGCTATCTCGCGCTCGACGAGGAGAACCCTCCGCCACGGTGGAGCGTGACCGCGGGCGACATCAGAAAGCCCGACGCCGTTTCGCTCTCACCGTCGATTCTGCACGACCGCAGCAAGGGCGGCTGTGGGTGGCACGGCTACCTCACTCGCGGGATTTTCACGTCAGTTTGACGCTTGCCCCAAGCGGCGATGAACACCCGCCCCTTCGGTCACTCTCTGCACCCCACCCACGGCTGGCTCCATCCCGAGGATCACGGTCGCCCGCGTCACACCGGACTCCGCCTCTCCGCCAACGCCCTCTCACCCGGTCAGTTCAACCGCCTCAATCACCCGTCGTACGCGGTCGATCTCGAACAGCACGCGCCTCTCATCCAGAATCAGGAGTGGCTTGGCGAGTGCACCGGGGAAGCGGTCGCGCGCGCCCTCGCGATCTGCATGTCGCGACAGGGCATGACTCCGTTTCTCCCCTCGTCGCTCGACCTCTACCGCGGCGGACGGCTGGCGATCGGCACCGAGGAGGAAGACTCGGGCGCGATGGGTTCGGATGTGCTCGCGTGGGCGCGTGACCATGGGTTCGCGCCTGACTCGCTGTGGCCCGATGCGACGAGCAAGGCGAGCTTCAACCAGCATCCGCCCGCAACGCTTGAGCTCGCGCGACCGCATCACCGGCTGGTGAATCACGAGCCGCTCGACTACGACCTCGACACGCTCCGATGGGAGCTCGCGTGCGGACATCCGCTCGTCGTGGGCATTCGCACGTACGCGGGCATCGTCGATGCGCCGGGCGGGGTGATTCCGCTGCCACAGGGTGCAGCAAGGGGAGGACACGCGATGTGCGTGAGCGGGTTCTCGAATGAGCGACAGGCGCTGCGAATTGATAACTCGTGGTCGGAGGCGTTTGGAGAGCGTGGCCGCGGCTGGCTCCCGTACGAGTACGTGCTGAATCCCCTGTGGTGCGGTGAGATTCACGCGGTGCGGGTTGTGCGAGCTGGGTGATTCTCTCCTCGCGGCTGAGGTTGGGTGACTCCACGAGAGAGGAGTGTGAGCACCAACCCGCCCGCCTCCATTCTCGACGGTCTTGAGCACACCGTTCAACTGCACATCAGCGGCCAGAGCATCGCGCACGCGGATGTGCCTCCGCCCATCGCCCCCCTCGTGGCCTCCGTCGCGCCCGCGCGCCCTGAGCCTCCGCCCGGCATCTACCTTCAGATCTACCGCGGTGCGATCCGCGGTGCGACCACCGAGGCGAAGCGCGCGGTGCTCCTCGGCTACATGGATCGCATCCAGGCGATGAGCGCGCGCGTTCCCGCGGGCTCGCTCGCGTCGTTGCCGGGCATCGTGCTTCACGGCTTTCCGCAAGAGCTCGTCTCCAACTTCGATCGCATGGCGCTCGCCGCCAACGCGCGCGGACTTCTTGCTCTCGCAGCGTGGGGGCTCGACGGCAAGGCGGACAACGACGGTTCGGTGCTCACGGCGCGCGAGAAGGGTCGTGCGTGCGCCGATGTGCTCAAGCGCCCTGCGTGCGCCGCGGGATTGCTCGACATGGAAGGCCAGTGGGACACCGACCTTGGACCTGCTGACGACATGGACGAAGCCGGGGCGCGCGACCTCGGCGCCGAGATCCTCAGTGGGGCTCCCGGCGCGTGGGTCGGAGATCAGCTCTGGTACGCGATCGACTCGCACGGTGACGTGCGGACGACCGTTCGACCGCTCGACAACGGTGGTGTGTTCCGCGGGTTCCCGGTCGATGAAATCGCGCCCGTGTGCCGGTGGGGGCGATACCGGCAAGCATATCTGTACAACGCGATGGGCGCGGGCTACGCGAGCACCTTCGCGCGCATGGATCGCGAGTGGGCCATCGTGCAACCCGCGCTCGCTCGCGCCGGGCTCGCGCAGCCCCTTCGCGTGACTCTCCAAGGATATCGTTGGAAGTTGCACGAGATGGTGCATGCGCTGCTCGACCGCCATGTGCGACCGGCGGAGGCCATCGTGATCTGGTGTGATCCGTGGCCCGACGCGGTGTGCCTCCGCGCGATCGCGATGGTTCAATTCCTCGTGCGCGCCGGATTCGCGGGTCGCGGAGTCGATGCGCGCGAAGCGGTGCGAGCGTTTCAACGCGAGTTCAACAAGACCGCGCCGGTCGCCAAGAAGCTCACCGAGGACGGATGGGCGGGCGCGGGGACGTGCGGGGCTGCGGGCGTGGTCTGAACGATCTGAGCGCTACGACCCGCGCAGCGGTCGCGTGACCGCATCACTCTCCGACCAACCACGGTTGAGCCTCCCGAGAATCGTTGTCGGGCTCGTGCCCACGCGTGCCGCCCAATCAGCGAGACAGAGCGTTTCGCCGCGCGCCGTGAGCATGTGGTTGTTCCGCTTGTTTCGGCTCTGTTCGGCGTTCGTGGCCCATCGACAGTTCTCGGGGCTGTACGGCCCGCTGTTGTCAATTCGGTCGATCGTCTTCCCCTCCGGTCGCGGTCCCATGTCGGCAAGAAACGCCTCGAATGACTCGCGCCAGCGCTCGCACACGGTGATTCCTCGCGTGACGTAGGACACCGCCCCGACGTGATCGGGGTTCGCGCATCGTTCGATCATCCCCCGCCACGTCTCATACTCGGGGCTGAACTCACCACCGCGCGTGTGACCGTGCGTGAGGCTCGGCCCGTTCGCTCGCGCCTCGCGCTCTCCGCAGCCACACGAGCGCGTTGCGCCATTCCGAATGTGACGTCCCTGCGCCACTGTTTCGTCGCCACAGTCGCATCGACACCGCCACATGGCCGCGGTGGAGTTCGCGAAGCGCTGACTCCCTGCGCGCTCGATCACGAACAAGCGCCCGAACTTCTTTCCCGCCATCTCTCTCGCTTGAGCCATCTGCCTCCACGACCGCCGCACGGGTTGGTCGTATTCATCGGCAGACGGTCAACCGTTGACGGGTGGGCAATCAGCGATGCTGCCCACCGCCCCAACCTCTCCCCTCGTTGACCTCCGTTACACCGCCTCCGCTCCCCTCGTGGGCGAGTGCCAGGTCACGCGCGACGGCTCGCGGTGGGTGCTCCGTCCGCACGCTCCACACGTCGAGGGACAGTGTTCGTGCTGCGCGGAGATCACGCTGGTGATGGATGTGGATGTGGCGCTTTCTGTGGTCAGTGCGGGACGATGGCTTGTCACGCGCAACGACGGCGCGGACCTCGGACACCTGACGGATGTGCCTGAACCCGCGCCGTGGTTGCCCGTCATCGATGTGCTCGACGCCGTAATCACCGCCCTCGCTCCGACGCTCGGCGCCCCCTCGCACGACTGCCGCACACACGGACCGAGCGCTCATGTGACGTGGATCCGCGGCGTGGCGGAGGTCATGGCGTGGTGCGGAATGGACAGGGTTGCGCGTGTGGCGGTCTACGCAAACGGCGTTGCGTGTTGGGGTCCGTTCTGCGTTGGGGGCGAGGACGAAGGCGTGGCCGTCACGCTGGAGGCGCTGCCAACAAGCGTGCGCGACACCCTCACCCGTTTTGGAATCTCGCTCATTCCGACCGCGCCCTGAGCCTTGCACGCTCACACCAGCCCTCCCCGCCATGTGATCCCCGACGCCTCAATCGCGCCCGGTCCCATCCATCGCTCCCACGTCTGCTCTACCCTCGCCCTCGCGGCCATTCGCTCCTCCCCGCACTCGATCAGGCACCGGCAGACGAGCCCCCACGACTCCGCGGCTCGCTCAGCACGGTAGAGCGAGGATCCCACCGCGTAGTCGGCCGCGGTCCATGCCGCGATGCGCGCGAGTTCGAGCGCGACGTGGTGCTTGGGCGGGGGTCGTGGCGCTCCTTTCTTCGAGCCCTTCGGACGGCCACGCTTCCCGCGCTCATCCTCGTACGTCTCACGCTTGGTCTGCATCACGTCCGCCCTCGACGCCTCTCCGATGCACCACCGCGCGACCGTCGAGAGGATCATCTCGGGTCGGTCATCGGTGATGTGTCCGGCCTGTTCGCACGCATCGAGCGCAAGGCGAGCAAGAGCCACGAGAGCGCGGGTAGTCTGGAGGCGTTCGGGTGTCGGAGGTGGTGGCTTGGGGGAGGCCATCGACGCGAGGGTACAGCCTCACGCGGGCGGTCAAGAGCCTCAACAAGCAGCTGCGACGAACACCCCCAACGCTGTGCCGCGCCCTGTCTTCCAACGCCAGCACGGCCCGCCCAAGTGCCAAAGCTCCCACGCTTCACCCGCACTGCTCGCGGGCAGTTCAAGCACGTGGAGCGTGTGTGAGCGCGGGCTGTGTCCGCCGCGAGAGAACACGTGCTGCACCCACAGCGCACCGCACGGGAGGCGCTCTTGAGTGCTCGTGCGGTGGATGCCGCGCTGGCTGTGTGGGTCGTTGATGTCTGTCGGATCGTTGTCGGGCGGGCGTTGGCTGTCGCTCATGCGGTAGTGATCGACCTGTCGCACGTCAGGGTTGCGTGCGCTCACGGAATCGCCAGAACGCAACGAGGCGAGGGACATTGGCTGTCACCTCGCCTCGCACAGATTGGACTTTTGGGCGGCTGTTAGAGCACAGCGATCCGCTGACCGATGATCACCGTGCCCGGGGCGAACACCGCCTTGAGCGCGCCCCACAGCGCCACCTTCTGTTTCGTCGGGACTCGATCGACCTTCTCCGCCCGGTCAAACCACCTCCCAGGAACAGCTCTCAGCGCGCTCACGTAGCGGTCGAACGTGTCGCCGTGAAGCTCCCCCGCGCGCACCGTCAGGATGCGCCCGTCCGCGCTCGTCTCGATGCGAACCGTCACCGGGCACAAGTGCTCTGCGATCGCAGCCGCGAGGCGCGAGTACCCGAGGGCGGACACCGCGGCGAGAAGGTGGGGCATCGCCACTGACTGCGGATCCGCAGCGATGCGGTGAACAAGGGCGTTGGCGGAGCGACGCGCGTCATCGAGCGAGGCGAGTGCGGGAACCTCGGGCGCAAGGGCCACAGCGCGGGCGATCTCAGCCTGAGCGATGTCCCACGCGGGTGCGGTCTGCGCATCGCCGTATCCGTGCTTCTTCGCGCAGTATGGCCCGATGCCACGTTCGACCGAGGGCGCATCTAGCAACGCGCGCGAGCAGCACGCACAAGCAGTAGCGATCAGGCTGGTAGCAGGGGCGGCGGTGTAGTCGGTGGTCATGGTCAGTCCCTCGGTTCGTCGCGGCTGTCTGCCTCGATGAAGAGAGGATAAGGGGCGCGAGAGTAATTGTCAAACATATTCAACAATAAACTTTCACCGCATCGACGCGCTCAGCCCCACCGCCCGCAGGAACCCCACCAACGCCCGCGACCGGCGGATGGTCGACCGACTCCAGGCCATGCGCGGGCAGAGCTCGACGCACGCCGGTCCGCTGCCGCGGGTGGAGACGTCCACGCGCCACCAATCTCCGCCGCCTCCGCCGTCCTGCGCGCGCACCAGAGCCTCGACCGCGGGCGCTACAGCGTCCGCACCTCGATGACGCGCCGAGCATCGTCGGTGTGGGGAGCATCGTCCGCGAGCCGCCACGCAAGGCCCGCGTTGTCGTTCTCAGGCAGGGAGAGGGCCGCGAGGGCGCACGCCGCGATGGACGAGGCGAGAGCGGCGGAACGGGGTGAGAGCGTGGCTGGTTGGGTGGTCATGGTGGCTGTTCTTTCGCTTTCAGGCCGCGATCAGTTCGCCGCGCAGCATCGCGGACAGCGCATCAAACGCCCGTTGAGACTGCTCGCTGTAGTCAGGCCGTACCGGGATGCCAAAGGTTTCCGAAGAAAGAAGGTGAGTTCCGCGCCACAGGGTCCAGCCGTTCCACGACACCCGGCCCGCGGTCTTGCCCTCGGCGCGAGCCTTGATTGCAGCCGCCCCAAACCCCGTCGCTCGCGCAGCGCAATCAACGCCGTAGTGCGTCTCGCACATCACGACTCCATCGGCGTCGAGCACCCCAAGAACAACGGTCTTCTTCAGACCTACCCGCCCGCAACACTCGCAGTTCGTAACGTCCTGCGTGGTGCCCAAGATGCGGAAGCGCTGTGCTGTGTTCGTCATGCAGAGACTATGAGGCTTGCCCAAACAAACGTCAACTATGTTTATCAATAATTCTTCTCGCCCCTGTCGAATTGTTCACGGTTCTTGACGAATACGCGAGGAATCACCACGATCACCGGCCATGCCCCCGCGACTCGCCATCCCCTCCCCCTTCTCCCGCCGTCTCACCGACACCCGCGCCCTTCGCCGTCTCAGCGTGCGCGACATCGGCTCTCTCGCGGCGTGTTCAGGCGCGTACGTCTCGCTGCTCGAGCAGGGCCGCGCGGAGCCGACGCTGAGCGTGTTGGAGGGGCTCGCGAAGGCGCTGAGCGTGAGCCCCGAATGGCTTGCGTTCGGTGTGGGTGATGGGCCGGTCGAACGGGACGAGGACCGGACGAAGGAGGCACCGAGGGCGGGGAGGCCGAGGAAGACTCAGCCCGCGTCGGAGCCTGTGGAAAGCCCCGAGAACACGCCCTGACAGCCCGCCATTTTCACACCCTTCTTCACACCCCTCGGCGAAACGGGTGGAAACGAATAGAATCGGGTCGATGCGAGTAGTAACGGCCCGTCACTCATCCGTTTACCTTGCCA